>Ga0315906_10000563_pt1 | contig 59391 bp, 56 predicted proteins | sample LakEriMetagenome_4_FD_203526 | JGI IMG/M metagenome (GOLD analysis project Ga0315906, IMG submission 203526) | Freshwater fungal communities from buoy surface, Lake Erie, Ohio, United States - Buoy 2 MA122 | ecosystem: Environmental > Aquatic > Freshwater > Lake > Lake biofilm | place: USA... | reverse complement strand
GGGTCGCCTACGCGAACTCCAGCCGCAAGGCGCCCTTCGAGCTCGCGTTCGGCTACTCCCGCTCCAACATCGCCGCCGATCCCTACGGCGCGTATTTCATCAACCGCCTCGACAACGGTCAGACCGGTTTCGCGAGCGTCGTGTTCTCCGAGCTCGACGAGGACCTTCTGGCCTATGGCGCAGACGCGTCGTGGGAGGTCACGCCGCAGCTCGTCCTGTCTGCAGGATTGGAAGGTACGGACACCGAGCGCGATTCCGAGCGCCGCGAGTTCCTCGCCATCGCGCCCTCGACTTTCCCGAGCGGCGTCGCGTTGTTCCGTCCGGACTACCTGCTCGGCTCCGAGGTCGTCGACTTCTACGATATCCGCTCTCTCGAGACCACCGAGTCTGACCCGGCCTTCACGGCCACGCTCGAGACCCAGGCCGCGTACCTGCAGGCGCAGGCCGAGGTGGCCGATGGCTTCGAGATCAACGCGGGCGTGCGCTACGAGCAGGCGGAGCAGCTGGTGGAGCCGCGTCAGGTCTTCGCCACACCGGCGGGATCGTCCGCGGTGACGCGCCTCGACAACGACTACATCCTGCCCGCGCTCACGCTCACCTGGAAGTTCGCGGACGACATGCAGGCGCGTTTCAACGCCTCGCAGACGATCGCGCGTCCCCAGTTCCGTGAACTGATGTTCCAGGCGTACTACGACCCCGAGAGCAACCGCGCCTACCGCGGAAATCCCTTGCTGATCGACAGCGAGTTCAAGAACGCGGAACTGCGTTGGGAGTGGTACTTCGCGCGCGACCAGCGCCTGTCGGCCGCCGGTTTCTGGAAGGAGATCGACAAGCCGATCGAAGCCTTCACCGGTTTCAACGACAACAACCCGGTGACGAGCTTCGCGAATGCGCCGTCGGCGACGCTCTATGGCCTCGAGATCGAGTCACAGAAGTACCTCTATCTGTCTGACATGTCCGAGAGCGCGTTCTTCGCGACCCGCCGTCTGGTGCTGATCGGCAACTACACCTGGTCCAAGTCGGAGCTGAGCGTCAAGGACGGCGACACCACCGATGTGTTCGGTACGGTGACGCAGCCGGCGAGCAACTTCTTCCGCGACGGAGCCGCGCTGACCGGTCAGTCCGAACACTTGGCCAATATCCAGATCGGCCTCGAGGACGAAGATTCGCTGTCCCAGCAGACGCTGCTCATCTCGTACGCCAGCGATCGTGTCACGAGCCGTGGCGCGGCCGGTCTCCCGGACATCTACGAGTCGCCGGGTTTCTCCGTGGACTTCGTCGCCCGGCAGGGCTTCGATTTCATGGGTAAGGCGATGGAGTTCAAGTTCGAGGCCCGCAACCTGCTGCGTCGCGACTATCGCGAATTCCAGGAGCGTGGTCCGAACCGGATCTACTTCAACCGCTACGATCAGGGCGTCAAGCTGTCGGCGTCGATCAGCGCGAGCTTCTGAAGATCCGTCAGTCGGCTGATCGCAACAGGTCGTTGATGGAGGTCTTGGCGCGCGTTTGAGCGTCGACCTTCTTGACGATGATCGCGCAGCCGAGCGAGTGCGAGCCGTCCTTGGAGGGCAGGCTGCCCGGGACGACGACGGCGCCGGCGGGCACCCGCCCTTGGGTGATGAGGCCGCTCTCGCGGTCGTAGATCCGGGTGCTCTGGCCGATGAACACCCCCATCGAGATCACGGCTCCGCGCTCGACGACCACGCCCTCGACGATCTCCGAGCGGGCGCCGATGAAGCAGTCATCTTCGATGATCGTCGGCGTGGCCTGAAGCGGCTCTAGCACGCCGCCGATGCCGACGCCGCCAGACAGGTGCACGTTCCGCCCGATCTGCGCACAAGACCCGACGGTCGCCCAGGTGTCCACCATCGTGCCTTCTCCGACCCAGGCGCCGATGTTGACGAACGAAGGCATCAGGACCGTGTTCGGTCCGATATAGGCGCCTTTACGCACCACGGCATCGGGCACGATGCGCACGCCACTGGCGCGGATCGCGGCCTCGTCCATCGCCGCATACTTCAGCGGCACCTTGTCGAAGAAGCGCGTGTGCCCGCCCTCGATGAGGCGGTTGTCATGCGCTCGGAAGTAGAGCAGCACGGCTTTCTTGAGCCAGTCGTTGACCCGCCATCCGCCTTCATGAGGTTCGGCGACCCGCGCCGCGCCGGAATCGAGCAGGTCGAGACATTCGTCGAGGGCGATGCGCAGCTCGCGCGTGATGTTGCGCGGGTTGATGTCGGCGCGCTTCTCGAAGGCGGTCTCGATGAGGGCTTGAAGCGTTGCGGTGTCGGTCATGTCAGCGTCCTTGGAGGAAGTCGGCGATGCGGTGTGCGGCCTCGATGCACTGCTCGACCGGGGCGACGAGCGGGATGCGCACCCGACCGGCCGCCGGATTGCCGGCGCCCCCGTCGCGCGCGAGGTAGGAGCCGGGCAGCACGGTGACATGCTTGGCGGCGTAGAGGTCGCGGACGAAAGTCGTATCGTCCCGTCCGATATCCGGCCAAAGATAAAATCCGCCATCCGGTGCGCCGACCTGTGTGTGGGGCGCGAGGATGGGCAGCACCTTCGCGAACTTCTCCCGGTACAGCGCGCGGTTGGCCGCGGCGTGAGCATCGTCGTCCCAGGCGGCGAGGCTCGCGCGCTGGATCGGCACCGGCATCGAGCAGCCGTGGTAGGTTCGATAGCGCAGGAACCGCTGGAGCACCTGCGGGTCGCCCGCGACGAATCCCGAGCGCAGGCCGGGCAGGCTCGAGCGTTTCGAGAGGCTGTGGAACACGACACAGCGCTGGAAGGCGTCGTGGCCCGCGGCCTGTGCTGCCGAGAGAAGCGAGGGCGGCGGACGCGTGTCATCGGGGTAGATGTCCGCGTAGCACTCGTCTGCGGCGATGATGAAATCGTGGCGCTCGGCGAGCGCGATGACCCGCCGCAGGAAGGCGAGGTCCATCACAGCCCCTGCCGGGTTGCCGGGGCTGCAAAGATAGAGCAATTGGCAACGATCCCAGGTGGCAGGCGGCACGGCGTCGAGATCCGGCAGGAAACCGTCTTCGGCGCGCGTGTCGAGGTAGAGCGGCTCGGCGCCCGCGAGGAACGCCGCACCCTCGTAGATCTGGTAGAACGGGTTCGGCATCGCGACGATCGGCGCACCGGCTGTGCCTTGATCGGCACCCGCCTTGCGCGGCTTACCGCCGCGGTCCACCACGGCCTGTGCGAACGCGAACAGCGCTTCGCGTGTGCCGTTCACGGGCAGCACCATGGACTCTCGGACCGAGTCTTTCGTCAGCCCGAAGCGCCGCTCCAGCCAGCGTCCGCAGGCGGCGCGCAGCTCGGATGTGCCTGCCGTGGTCGGATAGCTGCCGAAGCCCGCGCGCTCACGTTGCAGCACTTCCAGAACGAACGGCGGCGGCGGGTGTTTGGGCTCGCCGATGGAGAGGTCGATGTGTGCGAGTCCCGATGGCGGCGTCACCGCCGCTTTCAGCGCGGCCAAGCGCTCGAACGGGTAGGGCAGCAGGCGTGACAGGTCAGGGTTCATGCGGCCTGCCGTCGGTCGAGCGCATCGGTCAGGCGCGTGATCAGTCGCTGCGCGGCGTCTTCGGCGAGCGGCAGCCCGTCGGCGCCGCGCAGATGGAACACATCCTCCGCGCGTTCGCCGACCGTCATGATCTTGGCGCCGATGAGGTCGATGCGTTCCTCGACCATCACCTTGCCGATATCGCACAGCAGGCCCGGGCGGTCGGCGGCGATGATCTCGAGGATGGAGCGGCGGGTCCGTCCGTCGGCGGTGACGGTGATCTGGGTGCGCGTGTTGAACATCCGCGCCTGCCGTGGCGTACGGCGCGAGACGCTCACCAGCGCATCCCGTGGCGCCGCTAACGAACGCTGCAAGGCGTATTCGATCTCTTCGCGGCGCTCGGCATCACCGATCGGTGAGCCGTCGTCCTCCAGCACATGGTAGAGGTCGATGCTGTCGCCATCGAGCGTCGGCGTGATGCGCGCGTCGACGATGTTGAGTCCGAGCTGGTCGAGCACAGCCGTGGTGCGTGCGAAACCATGTCTGCGATGGGGCGCGACGGTGGTGATGGCGGTGGTGCCGCGCTCGCTCTCGGCCTGTACCGCCACCACCGGCTCCTCGGCGTCGACGGGACGCCCGGCGAGCAGCGCGGTGTGCCACGCGATCTCCTGCGGTGTGTGCCGCAGGAAATGGTCGTCGGCGAGGTGCGACCAGGCCGCAGCGATCCGCGTGTCGTCCATGTCCGCAGCCGCGAGCAGCGTGCGCGCGTCCTCCTGGTTGAGCTGCTTGAGCTCCTCCTGATCGATGGGGCTCTCGAGGCCGCGCCGAAGCGCGCGCTTCACGCGGTCGTGGAACTCGCTGAAGAGCGAAGCTTTCCACGAATTCCAGAGGCGCGGATTGGTGGCGCGGACATCGGCCGCGGTCAGCACATAGAGGTGGTCGAGATGGGCTTCGTCACCGACGAAGCGCGCGAAACCGTTGATGACCTCCGGATCCGCGATGTCCTGTTTCTGCGCGGTGAGCGACAGCTGCAGATGGTTGCGGACGAGCCAGGCGACGAGCCGGGCGTCGTAGCGCGTGAGACCTTGCTCCAGGCAGAACGCCTCGGCATCGACGGCGCCGAGCTCGGAGTGATCGCCGCCACGGCCTTTGGCGATGTCGTGGAACAGGGCGGCGAGGTAGGCGACCTCGGGTCGCGGCAACGATTGCATGATGCGCGACAGGTTCGGCAGCTCGTGATCGAAGCGCGGCAGTGCGAGGCGGCGCAGGTTGCTGACCACGAACAGGGTATGCGCATCGACGGTGTAGGCGTGGAACAGGTCGTACTGCATCCGGCCGACGATGCGGCCGAAGGAGGGTATGTAGCGTCCGAGCACGCCGTAGGTGTTCATCCTGCGCAGTTCGTTGGTGACGCCGTCCGGTGCGCGCAGGATCTCGAGGAAGAGGCGATGGTTGCGCGGGTTCTGGCGGAACTCCTCGTCGATCAACCAAAGGTTTCGGACGATGCCGCGGATGGTGTGGGCGCGCACGCCGCGGATGTCCGCGTTCTGCTGCAGCAGCGCGAACACCTCGAGCAGCGTCCAAGGTTGGCGCACGAAGACGTCGTCGTGCAGCGCCTCGAGGTAACCGTCGGTGACCTGGAACCGCGCGTTGAGCGGTTGCGGCTCATGGTCGCCGCCGGGCGCCGCCTCGACGATCGCTTCGCGGAACAGCTGCAGCAGCAGTTCGTTGAGCAGCGTGACATCCATCACGGTGCGGTAGTAGCGCTGCATCAGTTGTTCGACCGCGAGCGTGAAAGAGGCGTCCTCGTAGCCGAAGATCCGGGCGATCCGGACCTGGTGATCGAACAGCAGACGATCCTCGCGGCGACCGGTCACGGAGTGCAGCGCGAAGCGGACCTTCCAGAGGAAGCTCTGCGCCGCCTCGAGCCGCCGCACTTCGGCGGGCGTCAGGAAGCCGAGGGTCGCGAGCTGATCGAGCGTCTCGGCGCCGAAGTGGCGCTTGGCGACCCAGGCGATGGTCTGGATGTCGCGCAGTCCGCCGGGGCCTGTCTTGACGTTGGGTTCGAGGTTGTAGGCGGTGTCGTTCGCCTTGGTGTGCCGGTCGGCCTGCTCGCGGACCTTGGCCTCGAAGAATTCTTTGACCGGCCAGAGGTGCGCGGGCGAGAGGGCCTCGGTCATCCGTGCGGCGAGCGCGGTGTCTCCGGCCACGCAGCGTGCCTCGACGAGGGTGGTCATCACGCTCACATCGCCGGCGGCCGCTTCGGCGCACTCGGCGACCGTGCGCACACTGTGGCCGATCTCGATGCCGATGTCCCACAGGAAGGCGATGAACGGTTCGAGCGCCGCGCGCCCGGCTTCATCCAGTGCGGAGGGCACCAGGATCAGGATGTCGACATCGGAGGAGGGGTGCAGCTCGCCGCGGCCGTAGCCACCCACCGCCACCAGCGACCAATCTTCATCGTGATCCGGCAACCGCGTGCGCCAAGCTTCTCGCAGCACCGCGTCGAGCAGCTGGGCACGCGCATGGACCAGCGTTTCGACCGGCTCCTCGGCCTCGAAACGCGCCTTCAGCCCGGCCTGCGCCTCGCGCAATGCCGTGGCATAGGCTGCGGAAGTGCCGCCCGCCTCGGCAAGGCTCGCCGGCAGCAGCTCGAGCAACGGCCAGTTGGCCAGGCTCATCGCGAGCCCTGGGTCAGCACCTCGAAACCGTCGTCGGTGACGAGGACGGTGTGTTCCCACTGCGCCGAAAGGCTGTGGTCGCGGGTCACCACCGTCCAACCGTCGGGCAGCAGCTTCACGTCGCGCTTGCCGGCGTTGATCATCGGCTCGATGGTGAAGGTCATGCCGGCGCGCAGTTCGAGGCCTGTGCCGGGCTTGCCGTAGTGCAGGACCTGAGGGTCTTCGTGGTAGATGCGACCGATACCGTGGCCGCAGTACTCCCGCACGACGGTGAAGCTCTGGGATTCGGTCGATCGTTGGATCGCGTGGCCGATGTCACCGAGGCGCGCACCCGGGCGAACGCAGCGGATGCCTTGCCACATCGCCTCGAAACAGCCTTCGACCAACCGCTGCGCGTGCGGCAACGGCTTGCCGACGAAGTACATGCGGCTGGTGTCGCCGTGGAAGCCGTCGTGGATGACCGTGACATCTATGTTGATGATGTCGCCGTTCTTCAGGCGCCGGTCGTTCGGGATGCCGTGGCACACCACATGGTTGACCGAGGTGCAGATGGTCTTGGGGAAACCACGGTAATTGAGGTTCGCCGGGACGGCTTGCTGCACCTGCACGATGTGGTCGTGGCAGAGGCGGTCGAGCTCGTCGGTGGTGACCCCGGGCTTCACATGCTCGCCGATCATGTCGAGCACTTCGGCGGCGAGGCGGCCCGCTTCGCGCATCTTCTGCTGCTCTTCCGGGGTCTTCAGGGTGATCGGCATGGGGGTGGCAGGGGGGTCCAGGGAGGGGGAGGCCGGAGGGGCTCGGAATGGATGGCCGTAAAGCGTTGTTTTTACGGCTTCTGCATGGTATAAAGCGCGGCCTTTTTTGGCAACGACAACCAACCCACACGCACATCGATTCATCGGTCGCTGGGTGTCCTGCTCCTTCGGGAACGGGATGGCGACCGAGGATGTGCGGAGGCCCAACCCGACAAGGAGACCACGACGATGGCCAGCGTGTCCATGCGACAGATGCTGGAGGCGGGAGTCCACTTCGGACACCAGACCCGCTTCTGGAACCCCAAGATGTCCGAGTACATCTTCGGCGAGCGCAACAAGATCCACATCATCAACCTCGAGAAGACGCAGCCGCTCTACGCGGAAGCCGCGAACTTCATCAAGAACATCGCTTCCGATGGCGGCACCGTGCTGTTCGTCGGGACCAAGCGTTCGGCGCGCGAGCCCATCCAGAAGGAAGCCATCCGCGCCGGCATGCCGTTCGTCAACCAGCGTTGGCTCGGCGGCATGCTCACCAACTTCAAGACGGTGCGTCAGTCGATCAAGCGCCTGGCCGATCTCACCGAGATGAAGGCCAACGGTTCGCTCGACAAGCGCGGCAAGAAAGAAGGCACCATGCTTCGTCGCGAGATGGACAAGCTCGAGCGCAGTCTCGGCGGCATCAAGGACATGGAGCGGCTGCCGGATGTGCTGTTCGTGGTCGATGTCGGCCACGAGAAGATCGCGATCCACGAAGCCAACAAGCTCGGCATCCCGGTCGTCGCCATCGTCGACACCAACTGCTCGCCGGACGGCGTCGACTATGTCGTCCCGGGCAACGACGACGCCATGCGCGCCATCCAGCTCTATGCGTCCGGCATCGCCGATGCCGTGGCCGAAGGGCGCACTTCCGCGCCGCGGCTCACGGTCAGCGAGGACGAGTTCGTGGAGCTCGACGAGCAGGGCAACCCGAAGCAGAAGCCCGCGCGTGGCGGTCGTCCGAACCGCGATGCGCCGGGGCGACCTGGCCCCGCCCGCCGTGGCGCGGCACCTGCCGCACCGGCACGCCGTCGTCCTGCCCCGTCAGTGGCTGCGCCGACGGATGGGGTCGTTGAAGCCTCCGCCGATGCCGTCGCCGATGCCGATGTGGGCGTCGAGGCTGCCGATGGCGAGGTCGCACCGGTCGCGAGCGCTTCGGCGCCGCGTCGCCGGACGGGTCCCGCTGCGGCCGCGCCGCGTCGCCGGGGTTGAGCCATGAGCATCACGGCTGACACGGTCAAGCAGCTTCGCGAACGCACCGGTGCGGGCATGATGGAGTGCAAGCGCGCGCTGGTGGAGACGAACGGTGATCTCGATGCCGCGGCCGAGCTCATGCGCAAGCAAGGCCTGGCCAAGGCCGACAAGAAGGCGGCCCGCGTCGCAGCCGAGGGCATCCTCGCGCTCGAGAAGTCGGCCGATGGCCGATCGGCCGCGATGGTCGAGGTGAACTGCGAGACCGATTTCGTCGCCCGTGAGCCCGAGTTCCAGGGCTTCTGTGCAGATGTCGCGAAGGTCGCGCTCGCCTCGCGCCCCGCTTCGGTCGAGGCGCTGGCGGCGTCGGCGTTGCCGGCCGGCGGCTCGGTCGACGAGCGTCGCCGTGCCCTGGTCGCCAAGATCGGCGAGAACATCTCGGTGCGCCGCATCGCGATGCTCGAGTCTGCCGATCATCTCGGTGCCTACCGCCACGGCACCCGGATCGGTGCCTTGGTGGCCGTCACCGGCGGTGATGCCGCTTTGGCGCACGATCTCGCCATGCACGTGGCTGCGACCAACCCCGCTTTCCTGTCGGTGGCCGATGTGCCAGCCGACGTGGTCGCCAAGGAGCGCGAGATCGAGACCGAGAAGGCGCTCGCCGAGGGCAAGCCTGCCGATATCGTCGCGAAGATGGTCGAAGGCCGCATCCGCAAGACGCTCAACGAGAAAGTGCTGCTCGGTCAGCCCTTCGTCAAGGATCCGGACCAGACCATCGAGAAGCTGCTCAAGGCCGCGAAGGCCGAGGTCAAGTCCTTCCAGCGTTTCGAGGTCGGAGACGGCATCGAGAAGAAGCAGGATGACTTCGTCGGCGAGGTGATGGCCCAGGTGAAGGCCAGCAGCGCCTCCGGCTGACGGCCGAGACAACCCAGCAAACCCCGCCTCGGCGGGGTTTTCTTCATAGGTGGACCGCACCGCTCAGGAGTCTCCAAAGATGTCGGACGGCGAACTGCGTTACAGACGCATCCTCGTGAAGCTCTCCGGTGAGGCGCTGATGGGGGATGCCGATTACGGCATCGACCCGGTCATGCTGCGTCGCATCGCGCTCGAGGTCCAGGAACTGCTCGGACTCGGCGTGCAGGTGGCGTTGGTGATCGGCGGTGGGAACATCTTCCGCGGTGCAGGGCTCGCGCGTGCCGGCATGGACCGTGTCACCGGAGACCACATGGGCATGCTGGCGACGGTCATGAACTGCCTTGCGATGCAGGATGCCCTCGAGTCGATCGGCACCCACGCCCGCGTCATGTCCGCGATACGCATCAACGAGGTCTGTGAGGACTACATCCGTCGTCGCGCCATCCGTCACCTCGAGAAGGACCGGGTGGTCTTGTTCGCGGCCGGCACCGGCAACCCGTTCTTCACCACCGACACCGCGGCCTCGCTGCGTGCGATCGAGGTCGGCGCCGACCTGCTGGTCAAGGGCACCAAGGTCGACGGCATCTATTCGGCCGATCCCGTCAGGGACCCGTCAGCCGTGCGCTATGCGCGCCTCACCTACGACCGGGTGCTCGATGAGCGGCTCAATGTCATGGACGCGACCGCCATCGTGATGTGCCGCGACAACGGGCTGCCGCTGAAGGTGTTCAACCTGTTCAACGCCGGCGACCTGCTGCGCATCGCGCGTGGCGAGGATGTCGGTACCATCGTCACCAACTGATCGGCGCGGGGAACGGACATGATCGAAGATTTCAAGAAAGATGCCACGGCCCGCATGGCCAAGTGCGTGCAGCAGTTCCAGGTCGACCTCAAGAAGCTGCGCACCGGGCGAGCCCATCCGAGCCTCATCGAGAACCTGAAGGTCGACTACTACGGGACCGAGACGCCGCTGCAGCAGCTCGCCAACATCGGCATCGAGGATGCGCGCACGCTGGTGGTCACGCCTTGGGACAAAGCGGCCGTGCAGGCGGTCGAGAAGGCGGTCTACAAGTCCGATCTCGGTCTGACGCCGAACACCGCGGGCACCGTGATCCGCATCCCGCTTCCGCCGCTCACCGAGGAGCGTCGACGCGACATCACGAAGGTCGTGCGTGGCGATGCCGAGGGGGCCCGCGTCGCGGTGCGCAATGTGCGGCGTGATGTGCTCCAGGACGTGAAGGAAGCGCTCAAGGAGAAGATGATCTCCCAGGACGAGGAGAAGAAGGCGCAGGAGGAGATCCAGAAGCTCACGGACAAGCACGTGGCCGAGATCGAGCAGGTGTTGGCCGCCAAAGAGAAGGAGATCATGCAGGTCTGACGCGCTCCGACCTGCATCCTTCATCCCCGTATCGAAGTGGTCCTGCCTGCCCACATCGCGATCGTCATGGATGGCAACGGCCGATGGGCCGAGGCCAGAGGCGAGGCGCGCGCCGCCGGTCATCGTGCGGGCATCGAGCCTGTGCGCCGCGTCATCCGCGAGTGCGCGCGTCTCGGCGTGCAGGCGTTGACGCTGTTCGCGTTTTCCAGCGAGAACTGGCGGCGCCCCGAGACCGAAGTGGCGGCGCTGATGGGCCTCTTCATGGAAGCGCTCGATCGCGAGGTCGAGGAGTTGCACGCCAACGGCGTGCGTCTGCGTGTCATCGGCAACCGCCAACGGCTCTCGGTGCGCCTGCAGCAGCGGATCGCCGAGGCCGAGGCGCTCACCGCGTCGAACGGTGGACTGCGATTGCAGGTCGCGGTGAGCTACGGCGGGCGCTGGGACCTCGTGGAGGCGGCGCGACGGCTTGCGGCGCGTGCGGCGAGCGGTGCCCTGCAGCCGTCCGCGATCGACGAGGCGGCGCTGGCTGCGGAGCTGCAGTTGGCGGACCTGCCGGATCCGGATCTGTTCATCCGCACCGGTGGTGACCATCGGGTCAGCAATTTCCTGCTCTGGAACATCGCCTACGCCGAGCTCTTCTTCACGGATGTGCTCTGGCCGCAGTTCGACGAGACGGTGCTCGCCGAGGCGATCGCTGATTTCGCGAGCCGCGAACGCCGTTTCGGGCGCACCGGTCGGCAGCGCGGCACGGGCGCGGATGTGGCCTCGTGAGCGGCTCTTCGCCGACGGGTCTGCGGCAACGCGTGCCCACCGCCCTCGTGCTGTTAGCGTTCGTCTGCGGGGTGCTGTTCTGGTTGCCCCCCATCGCGACGATCGCGCTCATCTTCGCAGCCTTCCTCGTGGGCGCTTGGGAGTGGTCGGCTTTCCTCGCCCGAGACCGGCGCGGCCTCCGTGCGGCGTTCGTCGCGTTGGTCGGTCTCGGCATCATGGTGGCTTGGCAGGCGAGCGAGGTGCATGCGGACTTCGTTCTGTTGTTGATCGCTGCCGGTGTGTGGTGGCTGGCATCGCTCCTCTGGATCGCGCGCGGCCCCGGGCGGGTCGGGGCCGTGTTCATCGCGGTCGCCGGTTTGGCTGCGCTCATCCCCGCCGCCGTAGCGCTCGGGCGATTGCGCCTGTTCGAGCCGCAGGGCGCTTGGCTTTTGCTGTTCGCGCTTGCCGTCATCATGGCGGCGGATGTCGGCGCGTATTTCGCCGGGCATCGATGGGGACGGCTCAAACTCGCGCCGCGCATCTCCCCCGGCAAGACTTGGGAGGGTGTGCTCGGTGGGCTGGCGCTGTCCGCGCTCGTCGCTTGGGGTGGTGCCGTGCTGCTTGGTTGGCCGGCTTTCACCGTCATCCCGCTCGCGCTCGGAGCCGCGGCGTTCTCGGTGGTGGGTGACCTCGTGGAGAGTCTGCTCAAGCGGCACTCGGGGCTGAAGGACAGCGGACAGCTGTTGCCCGGCCACGGCGGCGTGCTCGACCGGATCGACAGCTTGACCGCCGGTGTACCGATTTTCGTGCTCGGACTGCTGCAGGTCGGTCTGCTCAGCGCGCGGTGGCCGTCATGAGCGGACCGATGGGCGTCGCGATCCTCGGTGCGACCGGCACCATCGGCGAGAACACGCTCGATGTGATCGCGCGCCATCCGGAGCGGTTCCGCGCCGTGGCACTCGGTGCGCGGCGTGATGTCGGCAAGCTGCTGGCGCAATGCGAGCGGTTCCGTCCGGACTACGCCGCCTTGGCCGAACCGCAGGCGGCTGCCGACCTGGAGCGCGCGCTGCGGGAGCGTGGCTTGCCGACCCGGGTGCTGGCCGGGCCGGGAGCGCTCGAACACATCGCGGCGTTGCCGGAAGCCCCGGCTGTGATGGCCGGGATCGTCGGTGCGGCGGGTCTCGCCTCGACGCTCGCTGCCGCGCGGGCTGGTCAGCGGTTGATGATCGCCAACAAGGAATCCTTGGTGATGGCGGGGCCGTTGTTGCTGGCGCAGGCCCGCGCCTCAGGCGCGATGCTGCTGCCGATCGACAGCGAGCACAACGCCATCTTCCAGTGCTTGCCACCGGGGCTCGCACCGGGGTGTGAGCCGCCGGGCGTGCGTCGCATCCTGCTCACCGCCTCGGGTGGGCCTTTCCTCGACTGGAGCGCCGAACAGCTGGCCGCAGCCACGCCTGCTCAGGCCTGCAAGCACCCCAAGTGGGTGATGGGACGCAAGATCTCCGTCGACTCGGCGACGCTCATGAACAAGGGGCTGGAGGTCATCGAGGCGCGGATCCTGTTCGGGCTTGCGGCCGACCGGATCGATGTCGTGGTCCATCGCCAGAGTCTCGTGCACTCGCTGGTCGAGTATGTCGACGGCTCGTTGCTCGCCCAACTCGGCTCGCCCGACATGCGCACCCCGATCGCCTATGCGCTTGGTTGGCCGGAGCGCATCGACTCCGGTGTACAATCGCTCGATCTCGCACAGGCGGGCTCGTTGCAGTTCGAGCCGCCGGACCCCGTGCGCTTCCCCTGTCTCCCGCTGGCGCGCGAGGCCGCTCGGGTGGGCGGACTGGCGCCGGCGGTGTTGAACGCAGCCAACGAGGTCGCCGTCGCTGCATTTCTGGAGGGTCGTTTGAACTTTTGCGGGATCTCCCGGGTCATTGAGGCGGTGATCGACGCAGGTCCGTCGGGTACGGCCACCGATCTCGACAGCGTCCTGGCAGCCGATGCCAGCGCGCGTGAGCGGGCGGTGCGCGAAGTGGTGCGCCTCGGGCGCACAGGAGCGACGGGATGACTCTTCTCTGGTCGGTGCTCGGTTTCGTGGTGGCGGTCAGCCTGCTGGTGGCGGTGCACGAATACGGCCACTTCTGGGCCGCCCGCAAGCTCGGATTCAAGGTACTTCGGTTCTCGGTGGGGTTCGGCCCGGCTTTGTGGCGTCGCGTCGTGGGCGCCGACCGCACCGAATACGTCCTTGCGGCGCTGCCGCTCGGCGGCTACGTCAAGCTGCTCGACGAACGCGAGGGGCCGGTGGATGCCGCCGAAGTCTCGCGTGCTTTCACCCGCCGACCGCCTTGGCAGCGCATCCTCGTGCTGCTCGCAGGTCCGGGTTTCAATTTCGCTTTCGCCATCCTGCTGCTCTGGGGGATGCTCTGGATCGTCGGTTCCCCCGATGTCCGGGCGGTGGTCGGCGGCGTCGCTGCCGGTTCGCCTGCCGCACGGGCGGGGCTTCGGGCGGACGATGAGATCATCCGGCTCAACGGCGCTGACGTGCAGGGGCGGGGAGATGTCGTGCTCGGCCTCATCGATGCCATGTCGGGCGATGGTGTGACGCGGCTCGCGGTACGTTCGGCGAGCGGTGTGGAGCGTGAACTTGAACTGCGTGTCGATGATCCGGCCGAGCGTCGGGCGTTGACTGAACCCTCGGCGCTGATGCGCGGCGTGGGCATGCGTTTCTGGTCGCAGCCGGTCCCGGCACAGATCGGGCGGGTGTTGCCCGCCGGACCGGCCGAGCAGGCCGGCTTGCAGGTGGGCGATCTCATCACCGCCATCGACGGTCAACCGATCGGAGATTTCGTGGCGATGAGCGAGGCTTTGGCGGTGCGTCCGAACCGCGATGTCGTCATCCGTTACGAGCGCCGCGGCGTGTCCGCCACCACGACGGTGCGCACCTCGGCGGATCTGGTCGATGGCCGCGAGGTGGGGCGGATCCGCATCGAGACCCCGCCATCGGCACCGTTGCCGGACTCCATGATCGTTCACCGTCGTTTCGGGCCGGTGCAGGCGCTCGGCGAGTCGCTGCAGCGCGCGTGGGACATGACGGTCCTGCAGGCCAAGATGTTCGCGCGGATGATCATCGGCCAGGTCTCGATCAAGAACCTGTCGGGACCCATCACCATCGCCGAGTACGCCGGTGACTCCGCGCGCAGCGGTCTCACCGGGTTCGTCGGCTTCCTCGTGCTCATCTCGTTGAGCCTCGGGTTCCTGAACCTGCTGCCGATCCCGATGCTCGATGGCGGCCAGATCGTCTACCAGACCATCGAATGGATCAAAGGCTCCCCATTGTCCGAGCGCGTCCAGGCCGCAGGACAGAGCGTGGGCATCGCCCTGCTTTTCCTTTTGATGGGTGTCGCGCTCTTCAACGATCTTGCGAGGCAGTTCGGATGACCTTCCGCCGCACCCGGGCGATGCTCGGTTCCAGTCTGCTCGCGCTGGTCGCTGCGCTCGGGGTCCTGCCCCTGGCCAAGCCGGTCGCTGCACAAACCTCGACCGGCGCCGATGCGTTCCGGGTCGACAACATCCGTGTCGAGGGTCTGCAGCGTGTCTCCGAGGGCACGGTGTACAACTATCTCCCCGTCAACATCGGCGACCGTCTGACCCCGCAACGCACCCGCGAAGCGATCCGCGCCTTGTACGACACCGGATTCTTCCGCGACGTCGAACTGCGTCGGGACGGCGGTACGCTGGTGGTCGCCGTGCTCGAGCGTCCGACCATCGAGAGCTTCGAGATCAAGGGCAACAAGGACATCAAGACCGAGGATCTCAGCAAGAGTCTGCGCAATGTCGGTCTTGCGAACGGCAAGACCTTCGACCGCTCCGTGCTGGATGAGGTCAAGCAGTACCTCACCGACCAGTACTTCAGCCGCGGCAAGTACGCAGTGCGGGTCGACACCCGCGTCGACGACCTGCCGGACAACCGGGTGCGCGTCAACATCGACATCAAGGAAGGCAAGCGCGCGAAGATCCGCCAGATCAATGTGGTCGGCAACGAGACCTTCACCGAGGACGAGATCCTCGAGGACTTCGAGCTCAAGACGCCCAACTGGCTCTCTTGGTACCGTCAGGACGACCGCTATTCGCGCGAGTCGCTGCAGGGAGACCTCGAGAAACTGCGCTCGTACTACATGGACCGGGGTCACGCCAACTTCGACATCGACTCGACGCAGGTGGCGATAGCGCCCGAAAAGGACGACATCTTCGTCACGGTGAACATCACCGAGGGTGAGGTCTTCAAGATCAGCGACGTCAAACTCGCGGGCACTTTCGTCGTGTCGGAGGCGGAGCTGCGGAACTACGTGCTGGTCAAGCCGGGCGACACCTTCTCCAAGAAGCAGATCACGACCACGCAGGAGTTCATCCAGAACCGGCTCGGCCTGGAGGGCTACGCGTTCGCCAAGGTGGATCCGGTGCCGACGCCGGACCCGAAGACCGGCGAGGTCGCGCTCACCTTCTTCGTCGACCCGGGCAACCGCGTGTATGTCCGGCAGATCCTCTTCAACGGCGTCACCAAGATCAACGACGACGTGCTGCGTCGCGAGATGCGCCAACTGGAGGGCGCTTGGCTGTCCAATGTGCTGCTCGAACGATCAAAGCAGCGCCTGCAGCGGTTGCCGTTCATCGAGAAGGTCGAGTCCGAGACCAAGCCTGTGGCGGGCTCCGCGGACCTCGTCGATGTCGAGTTCGAGATCAAGGAAGGGCCGTCCGCCCAGCTCGGCGGCGGTATCGGCTATTCTGAGTCGCAGTCCTTCATCCTCAACGGCAACTACGCCGACAGCAACTTCCTCGGCTCCGGCGAGCGTATCTCGCTCGACCTGAACTCGGGCCGTTATTCGAAAGTCTACGGCTTCTCGCACACCGACCCGTACACCAACATCGATGGCGTTGCGCGCACGATGTCCTTCACCTACCGCGATGTCACGCAGTTCGTGTCCGCCTCATCGGATTTCTCCTCGGAGTCCTTGGCGCTCGGCATCGACTACGGCTATCCGATCTCGGAGTTCCAGTCGCTGCGGCTCGGGCTCTCGGCGCAGCGCTCCTCGCTCATCACCGGCGATGGCAGCGCGGAGCAGGCGCGCGAGTGGGTGCGCAACAACGGCGATTACCGGCAGCAGATCATCCCGGAATCGGACTACGGAAACGGCTTCATCGCTCCCGGGACCGTGCTCGACACCACTCAGTTCGACACCTATGAGCTCGTCCTCGGTTGGAGCTACGATTCTCGCAACCGGGCCCTGTTCGCCGATCGCGGCATGCGTCACACGCTCTCGCTCAGCTACACGCTGCCGTTCAGCGATGTGGAGTACTACTCCGCCAACTACGATTACCTGCAGTTCGTGCCGCTCATCGGTCGCTGGACGCTGGCGCTCGCAGCCGAGTTCGGGTTCTCCATGGACATCGGCCCGACCACGGCATCGCCGCCTTACCGAAATTTCTTCGCGGGCGGCCCCGATACCGTGCGTGGCTACCGTGAAAGCCGCCTCGGCCCGAAGGACAGCTTCGGTAATCCCTTCGGCGGCAACCTGAAAGTGGCGGCTCGGGCTGAACTCATCATCCCGACCCCGGAGAAATGGGCGACCTCGGCCCGCGCCACCGTCTTCTACGACATCGGCAATGTGTTCTCCACGGGCAACCGCTACCAGTTCACCGGCGTGGATGGGGTCACTCCGGTCGATTACCGGTTCGAGTATGATAAATTGAAGCAGTCCACGGGCGTTGCGGTGCAGTGGCTCGCGCCCCTTGGGGTGTTCCGGTTCAGCTATGCGTTCCCCTTGAACGCCTATCGAGGGGACAACGTGTTGTTCCCGGACGAAGAGGAAAGGTTCCAGTTCACCATCGGCCAGGCGTTCTGAGCCGATCTACACGCAAGAGGCTCCAAGCAAGATGCGCGCGTTCCAAATCAAGTTCCTGCTGCCAGCGGTCGCGGTCATCGGTCTGTTCGCCGGTGTCCCCGCCCACGCCGAGACCAAGATCGGTGTGCTCGACTTCGGCCGTCTCCTCGAGGAGAGCCCTCAGGGTAAGGTCCTGCTCGAGTCGCTCGGCAACGAAGCGGCTGCCAAGCGTCGTGATCTGCAGGGTGCGGCGACGGCGCTGCAGACCAAGCGCGACAAGCTCGCCAAAGACCGTGCCACGATGTCGCCCGATCAGATCACGCGTGCTGAACGCGAGCTGCGCGACGGCGAGCGCGATCTCGCCCGCCGGCAGGCCGAGGCGCAGGACCAGCTCAACGACCGTCGTAACGAAGAGATGGGCAAGTTGCAGCGCGACCTGATCACCGAGGTCCGTGCCTTCGCCAAGGCGCAGAACTACGACGTCGTGATCACCGAAGGCGTGATCTACGCCACGCAGGCCATGGACATGACGCCGGCGTTGCTGCAGTCCCTGCAGTCGCGCCCGGCAGCGGCCAAGCCGGCCGGGCGCTGATTTCGCGCCCGTCCGACGGACCTGACTCGCCGGCCGCGCAGACGATGGCGCAGGTCACCCTCGGGGAGCTGGCGGTCCGGTTCGGTCTCGCGCTGCGGGGCGATCCCGCGCGAGTGGTCGAGAGTGTCGGCACGCTCGATTCCGCGGGCGAGCGGCAGGTGGCTTTTCTCGCCGACCCCCGGCTCGCCGATCGCCTCGCCCGTTGCCGTGCGGGCGCCGTGATCCTGCATCCGGCCGCGCAAAGTGCCAGCCCGGTCGATTGTCTTCTGGCGGACAACCCACACGCCGCATTCGCCCGCATCGCCGCGGTCCTGCATCCCTTGCAGATCGAGGCGCCTGGCGTGCATCCCTCCGCCGTGGTCGCTACCGACGCCGTCATCCATCCCGAGGCGCACATCGGACCGCTCAGCGTCATCGGTGCGCGCGTACGCATCGGCGCGCGTGTCGTGGTCGGCGCGGGTTGCGTCGTCGCTGAAGACGCCGACCTTGCCGAGGATGTCCGATTGGTGGCGCGGGTCACCGTGCTCGCGCGGGTGACGATCGGCGCCCGCAGCATCCTGCATCCGGGTTCGGTCGTCGGGTCAGAGGGGTTCGGCTACGCGCCGGAGGGTCCGGCTTGGGTGCATGTCCCGCAGGTCGGCACGGTACGTATCGGTCAGGACGTCGAGATCGGCGCCAACACGACCATCGATCGGGGTGCGTTGACCGACACGGTGATCGGTGACGGGGTGAAGATCGACAACCTGGTGCAGATCGGCCACAACTGCACCGTCGGTGAACATACGGCGATCGCCGGCTGCGCCGGCCTCGCGGGCAGCACCCATGTCGGCGCCCGCTGCCGCGTAGGAGGCGGTGTCGGTCTCGCCGGCCATCTCACAGTCTGCGACGATGTGACCCTCACCGGGTACAGCTTCGTGACCTCCGATATCCGCGAGCCGGGTGTCTATTCGGGCGGCATCCCAGCCGCCGCTGCGACCGATTGGCGGCGCGTGGTCGGACGGCTCAAGCGTCTCGACGGTCTGGCGCGCCGCGTCGCGGACCTCGAGCGCGGTGCCGGAGCCGGCTCCGACGCCGATGAATGACTTCGATCTTGATCCCCCAAGGAGCCCGCGTGAACGATCCCATCACCCTCGACATCAACGCGATCCTGCGGCAGCTGCCGCATCGTTACCCCTTTCTGTTGGTCGACCGTGTGCTCGAGTGCCACAAAGGCCAGAGCATCCGCGCGCTCAAGAACGTGACCTACAACGAACCGTTCTTCCCGGGGCATTTCCCGCAACGGCCGGTGATGCCCGGCGTGCTCATCATCGAAGCCTTGGCGCAGACGGCGGGGATCCTCGCGTTCGTCACTGCGGGCGTTTTCCCCGATGACAACACACGGTTCTATTTCGTCGGCATCGACGAGGCGCGTTTCCGCCGGCCGGTGGAGCCCGGCGATCAGCTGATCCTGACGGCGACCCTGCAGCGGCAGATGCGCGGTATCTGGAAGTTCGGCGCGGCCGCGCTGGTCGGCGACACCGAGGTCGCCTCGGCCTCGCTCATGGTCGCGCCGGAGACCGGCAAGGGGGCGGCATGAGCATCGATCCACGCGCAGTGGTGGCGGAAGGCGCGAAGCTCGCATCCGATGTGCAGGTCGGTGCCTTCGCGGTGATCGGGCCCGATGTGGAGCTCGGGCCAGGCTGCATCATCGGGCCGCATGCCGTGGTCACGGGTTGGACCCGGCTCGGTGCGCGCAACCGTGTGTTCCAGTTCGCCTCGATCGGCGATGCGCCGCAGGACAAGAAGTACGCCGGCGAGCCGACGCGGCTCGAGGTCGGCGACGGCAACGTGTTCCGCGAATACGTCACCGTCAACCGCGGCACCACCCACGACAAGGGTGTGACGCAGATCGGTCACGACAACCTCTTCATGGCCTCCTCGCATGTGGCGCACGACTGCGTGATCGGCGATCACTGCGTGTTCGCGAACCTCGCGACGCTGGCCGGACATGTCGAGATCGGGGACCACGTGATCCTCGCGGGTTTCACGGGCGTGCACCAGTTCTGCAAGATCGGTTCGCATGCCTTCATCGGCAACAACACCGCGGTCACCCGCGATGTGCCGCCCTACATCATGGCGGTCGGGCATCCGGCTGAGCCGCACTCCGTCAACGGCACCGGATTGTCGCGTCGCGGATTCAGCGCCGATCAGGTGCGCAACATCAAGCAGGCGTTCCGCACGCTCTATCGCTCGGAGCTGACGCTCGATGATGCGCTCGTGCGGTTGCGCGAAGCGGCGACGACGCAGCCCGAGATACAGCCGATGATCGATTTCATCGGTCGTTCGACCCGCAGCATCATCCGTTAGGCGAGCGAACCATGGCCGCGACCGTCCCGCCGGCCGATCCTGCTGCAAGGTCGGCGCCCGTGATCGCCTTGGTGGCGGGCGAGGCCTCGGGAGACAACCTCGGTGCCGCCTTGATCGATGTGCTGCGTGCGCGGTTGCCGGGCGTGCGCATCGTGGGCGTCGCGGGGCCGCGGATGCGTGCCGCGGGCTGCGAAGCGCTGGCCGACGCCGAGGAGCTCGCCGTCATGGGGCTCACCGAGGTGCTGCGGCATCTGCCGCGGCTCTTGAAGTTGCGTCGCCGGTTGGTCGCCGAACTGACGCAGTTGCGTCCCGATGTGTTCGTCGGTATCGATGCACCGGAATTCAACCTCGGGCTCGCTGCGCGGATGAAAGCGCGGGGGATCCGAACGGTCCAGTATGTCAGCCCGCAAGTCTGGGCTTGGCGGCAGGGCAGGGTGCGCGGCATCGGCGAGGCCTGTGACCGCATCCTCTGCCTGTTGCCGTTCGAGCCGGCTTTCTACGAACGGCATGGCATCGCGGCGCGGTTCGTCGGTCATCCGCTCGCGGATCAGTTCCCGATGCGTCCGGATCGCGATGCGGCACGGGCAGCGCTCGGCTTGGGCGCCACAGACACGGTGGTCGCAGTGCTGCCGGGCAGTCGTATGGGCGAGGTGTCGCGGCTCGCCGAGCCGTTCGCCGGGGCTGCCGCGTGGTTGGCGGCGCGACGCCCGGATCTGCGGTTCGTGGCGCCGCTGGTGAATGCCGCGGTGCGTACCCGCTTCGAGTCGGCCTGGGCGAGCGCAGCGCCCGGTGTCCCCCTGCATGGCGTGGAGGGCCGCTCGCGTGAGGTTTTGGCCGCGGCGGATGTGGTGCTGGTCGCCTCCGGCACGGCGACGCTCGAGACGCTGCTCAGCAAGCGGCCGATGGTGGTCGCGTACCGATTGGGGGCCGCCACCGCTTTCCTGCTGCAGCGGCTCGGCCTCGTGAAGGTCCAGCATTTCTCACAGCCCAACCTGTTGTCGGGTCGGGAGGTGGTCCCCGAGTTCTTCCAGGCCGCCGCGACCCCAGAGGCGCTCGGTGCTGCGCTCCTCGGTTGGCTCGATTCCCCTGCGCGGCTGCCGCCCTTGCAAGCGGCCTTCGATGAGATCCACGAACGCCTGCGTTGCGGTGGCGCGGGGCTCGCCGCCGATGCGGTGATCGAACTGCTGGCGCGATGAGCGGCGTACTGACGACCGGGGTCGATGAGGCCGGGCGCGGCCCGCTCGCGGGGCCCGTGGTCGCAGCGGCCGTGATCCTCGACCCGGCGCGCCCCGTGGCGGGGCTCGCCGACTCCAAAGCGCTCACGCCCGCGGTACGTCGTGAACTGGCGGCGGCGCTGCGCTGCCGTGCGCTCGCTTGGTCCATCGGTCTTGCGAGCCCGGCGGAGATCGACGCCCTCAACATCTTGCAGGCCACTTTGCTGGCGATGCGACGGGCGGTGGCCGGGCTTGCGCTCGCGCCCGGCCATGTCGAGATCGACGGCAATCGATTGCCCCGATTGGAGGGTCTGCCGGGGATCGTCTCGGCCGAGGCGGTGGTCCGGGGGGACGCCAGCCGAGCGGCCATCAGCGCCGCCTCCATCCTCGCCAAGACGGTCCGCGATACGCTTATGGAACATATGGATATGCGATTTCCTGCATATGGTTTCGCGATCCATAAGGGCTACCCCACCGCCGCACATCTCGCGGCGTTGCGGGCGCACGGTCCCTCAGCTGTGCACCGCATGAGCTTCGGGCCGGTAAAATCCCTTTCGCCATGACCGGGTTCGTCCACCTTCGCCTCCACACCGAGTACTCGCTGGTCGACAGCGTGGTGCGCATCCCGGAGCTTGTCGCGGCCGTGGCGGCGTCCGGGATGCCGGCGGTCGCCATCACCGACCAGAACAACCTCTTCGCGATGGTGAAGTTCTACCGCGAGGCGATGACGCAGGGCGTGAAGCCGATCATCGGTGTCGACCTGCTGGTCGCCGAACGCGGGGAGCGGGCGGTGCCGACGCGTATCGCCTTCTTGTGTCTCGATGAGACGGGTTACCTGAACCTCAACCGGCTCGTGTCCCGGGCCTATCTCGAGGGCCAGCAGCGCGGGGTGCCGCAGATCGATCGGGCATGGTTGAGTGCGGCGAGCCTGGAAGGTCTGGTCGCGCTGTCCTGCGGCGCAGAGGGCGATGTGGGTCGTGCGTTGACGGCGGGCCGTGCTCCGGAGGCGGCGCGTCACCTCGCGGCGTGGCGAGAGCTCCTCGGTGACCGTTTCTATCTCGAAGTCACGCGGGTCGGCCGCGAGGGCGAAGAGCCCTTGGTGGCGGCGACCGCCGCGTTGGCGGTAGCGGAAGGTGTGGCCTTGGTCGCGACCAACGATGTGCGCTTCCTCGCCGCAGAGGACTTCGAGGCCCATGAGGCCCGGGTCTGCATCCACGACGGCGCGCAGCTCACCGATGCGTCGCGCCAGCGGCGCTACACCCCGCAGCAATACCTGCGTACGCCGGCGGAGATGGCGGAGTTGTTCGCGGATCTGCCCGAGGCCATCGCCAACAGCGTGCAGATCGCGCGGCGTTGCAGCCTGCCGCTGAAGCTCGGCGAGAGCCGTCTGCCCGCCTTCCCGGTACCCGATGGACGCAGTGCGGAGGATTTCCTGCGGGCTGAGGCATCCAGCGGTCTGACGACGCGCTTCTTGCGTCTGTCGGCGGGCATCGACCGGGCCGCGTACCAAGTGCGCCTCGGTACCGAGCTCGAGGTCATCTGCAACATGGGCTTCGCCGGGTACTTCCTCATCGTCGCCGACTTCATCCGCTGGGCCCGCGCCAACGGCGTGCCGGTCGGTCCCGGGCGCGGTTCAGGTGCGGGTTCTTTGGTCGCCTACTCGCTCGGCATCACCGACATCGATCCGTTGCAGTACGACCTGCTGTTCGAGCGTTTCCTCAACCCCGAACGCGTCTCGATGCCGGACTTCGACATCGACTTCTGCATGGACGGCCGCGATCGTGTCATCGACTACGTCGCCGAGAAGTACGGGCGCCACCGCGTCTCGCAGATCATCACCTACGGCACCATGGCGGCCAAGGCGGTGGTGCGCGATACGGGGCGCGTGCTCGGCCACGGCTATGGGTGGGTGGACCGCATCGCCAAGCTCGTGCCCTTCGAGCTCGACATCACCCTCGATGCTGCGCTCGAGAAGGAGCCGGAGCTGCGCAAGCTGCGCGACTCCGACGAGGAGGTCCGCGCGTTGCTCGATCTCGCCCGTTCGCTCGAAGGACTGACGCGCAACGCCGGCAAGCACGCCGGCGGCGTCGTGATCGCGCCGTCGATGCTCGAGGACTTCGCCCCGCTTTACTGCGAAGCCGGTGGCGGCTCGGTGGTGACGCAGTTCGACAAGGACGACGTGGAAGCCGCTGGCCTCGTCAAGTTCGACTTCCTGGGCCTTCGCACGCTGACCGTGATCGACCATGCAGTACGCACCATCAACGCTGCGCGAGTCGCGGCGGGCGAGGTCGGTCCGCCGCTCGACATGGCGGATCTGCCGATGGACGACGCGCCGACCTTCGCCTTGCTCAAAGCCTGCGAGACGACGGCGGTGTTCCAGCTCGAATCGCGCGGCATGAAGGATCTGGTGCGGCGCCTGCAGCCCGACCGCTTCGAGGACATCGTCGCGTTGGTCGCGTTGTTCCGCCCTGGTCCGCTCCAGTCAGGCATGGTCGATGACTTCATCGCCCGCAAGCACGGCCGCAGCCAAGGCCCGATCGACTATCTGCATCCGAGCCTCGAGACCGTGCTCAAGCCGACCTACGGCGTGATCCTCTACCAGGAACAGGTCATGCAGATCGCGCAGGTGCTCGCCGGCTATACGCTCGGTGGCGCCGACCTGCTGCGCCGCGCGATGGGCAAGAAGAAAGCCGAGGAGATGGCCAAGCAGCGCAGCGTGTTCGTCGATGGGGCCAAGGGCCGGGGCGTGCCCGAGCCGCAGGCGGCGCACATCTTCGATCTCATGGAGAAGTTCGCGGGCTACGGCTTCAACAAATCGCATTCGGCTGCCTATGCCCTGCTGTCCTACCAGACCGCCTGGCTGAAGGCGCACCATCCAGAGGCCTACATGGCGGCCGTGCTATCGGCGGATATGGCGCACACCGACAAGATCGTCACCCTCAAGGACGAATGCGACCGTATGGGGCTCGAGGTGCTGGCGCCCGACGTCAACACCTCGGCGTGGGCGTTCGTGGTCGCCGGTGTCCGACGCGTGCGCTACGGGCTCGGTGCCATCAAGGGCATGGGCGAGGGCGCTGCGGAGAACATCGTCGCGCAGCGTGCCGCGGGCGGTCCGTTCAGCTCGATCGACGATCTTTGCCGGCGCGTCGATCTCAGTCGCGTCAATCGTCGTGTGCTCGAGGCGCTCATCCGTTCCGGCAGCCTCGATGGCCTCGGCGCGAACCGCGCGACGCTTATGGCGCGGCTGCCCGCGGCGATGCAGCTCGGTGAGCAGACGACCCGGGCGGTGCAGACCGGCCAAGACGACCTCTTCGGGCTCGGCGCCCCGGCGGGCGGCGGTACGGCATCGGATGGCACCGCATCGGGCGCTGCGCAGGCCGGCGGTATCGAGATCGGGTCGCCGTCGGCGTTGCCGGAGTGGAGCGAGACCCTGCGTCTCGCCGGCGAACGGGAGACGCTCGGTCTGTACCTCACCGGCCACCCGATCAGCCGCTACGAGCGCGACCTCGCGCGCTTCGTCAGCGGTCGCATCGCCGATCTGGTCAGTGACCGGCCGGCGACCGGTTCGCCCGAACGCGGCTATTTCGGGGGTCGAACCGTATCGGTGGCGGGCTATGTGCACGAGGTGCGCAAGCGCGGCAACCGTACCTCCATGGTCATCGACGATCGTACCGGTCGCATCGAGGTCACGCTGTTCGACGAGGTCATGCAGCGGCACCGCGAACTCGTCATCAAAGATGCGTTGGTGCTGGTCGAGGGCCAGCTGCGTTTCGACGAGACCGGTGATGCCTGGCGGTTGTCGGCCCGCCGCATCTCCGAGCTCGACCGTGCGCGCGAACAGCAGGCACAACGCATCGTGCTGCTTTGGCCGCGAGCACCGGGCGCCGACCATCGTCTGATGCTGCAGCGGCTCGCCGAGGTCTTGGGGCCACATCGACCAGGGCCTTGCGCCGTGGGCGTGCGTTACTCCGGCGAGCAGGCGGGCGTGTCGCTCGAGCTCGGTGACGAGTGGCGGGTCCGCGCGAACCCGGTGCTGCTCGAAGCGCTGGAGCAGTTGGTGGGCACCGAAGGGCTGCGGGTGGCCTACGGGCCGCCGGCGGGTACCGCAGGTTCGGCCTACGGTGTAGTCTGAACCCATGGGTATCAACTTCCTCGACTTCGAGCAGCCGATCGCCGAACTGGAGGCGAAGATCGACGAGCTCCGTCATGTGACCCGCGACGGCGGCGTCGACCTGCGGGAAGAGATCGGCCGTCTGCAGGTGAAGAGCGACCGGCTCACGCGCAGCATCTTCGGCAAGCTCTCGCCGTGGCAGATCACACAGCTCGCGCGGCATCCGCAGCGGCCCTACACCCTCGATCACCTGTCGCGGGCATTCACCGAATTCGAGGAGCTGCACGGCGACCGGATGTTCGCGGACGATCAGGCCCTGGTGGGCGGACTCGCGCGGCTCGGCGGCCGGCCGGTGATGGTCGTGGGTCACCAGAAGGGTCGCGACACCAAAGAGCGGGTGCGACGCAACTACGGCATGCCCAAGCCGGAGGGCTACCGGAAGGCGTTACGCCTGATGCGCCTCGCCGAGCGTTTCGGGCTGCCGCTCATCACCTTCATCGACACGCCGGGCGCTTACCCCGGGCTCGAGTCCGAGGAGCGCGGGCAGAGCGAGGCCATCGCACGCAACCTCTTCGTGATGGCGCGGTTGCGGGTGCCGATCGTCAGCGCGGTGATCGGTGAGGGTGGCTCGGGCGGTGCACTTGCGATCGGGGTGTGCGACCGCTTGTTGATGCTGCAATACAGCACCTATTCCGTCATCTCGCCCGAAGGTTGCGCGAGCATCCTCTGGAAGAGCGCCGACAAGAAAGAGGCCGCCGCCGAAGCCATGGGGCTCACGGCCGACCGGTTGCAACAGCTCGGGCTCATCGATGAGCTCATCCCCGAGCCCCTCGGTGGCGCCCATCGTGATGTCGATGCGATCAGCGCCGCGCTCGGTGCCGCACTGGAGCGGCATGTCGCTGCGCTCGCGGCCAAGCCCATCGACCAGCTGTTGGCCGAGCGTCAACAGCGCATCGCGGGCTTTGGTGCCTACGCCGAGGTCGCCGGCTGAACCGCCGGTCTGCGGGCGCGACCGCGCCCACCATCGCCGATCCTTGGGTCGCAGCGCTCGTGCAGCGACTGGACGGGTTGTTGCGGGCGATCCCGGTGAGCCGCTTGTGCGTGGCGTTGAGCGGGGGCCCGGATTCGGTGGCGTTGTTGGCGGCGTTGGCAGCGGCGCGTCAAGGGCGGGCGTCGTCCGCACGGCTGCCGTTGCGCGCGCTGCATGTCAACCATCGTCTGCAACCGCAGGCCGACCGGTGGGCGCGCGAGTGCCGCAAGCTCGGTCGCGCCTTGGGCGTTCCCGTGTCGGTGCGGGAGGTCGTGGTCGCCGCAGGGCGTGGTCGTTCGCTCGAGGCCGCGGCGCGCGAAGCCCGGCGCGGTGCTTTCGTCGCGGCGCTGCAGCCTGGCGAGGCGCTGTTGACCGCTCATCACTTGGATGATCAGCTCGAGACCGTACTGCTGATGCTGCTGCGTGGGTCAGGTGTACACGGTCTCGCAGCGATGCCGGCAGCCCAGCCGTTCGGCAAAGGCTGGCTGTTGCGTCCGCTGCTCGAGGAACCGCGCTCGGCGCTCGCGGCCTTCGTGGCGCGGCGGGGTCTCGCGTCGGTCCTCGATGCCAGCAACGCCGACGAACGGTTCGACCGCAACTACCTGCGGCACAGGGTGACCCCGTTGCTCGAGACCCGTTGGTCCGGAGCATCGCGCGCCGTCGCCCGCAGCGCGCGCCTGTTCGGCGAAGCGCGCGGGTTGCTCGAAGAATTGGCGCAGGCAGACCTTGCACGGATCGATCCGGTGCGGCTCGATCCGGCGCCTCCAGAGGGGGCATCGTCGCCGCGCAGTCTCGGTTTGCAGGGGCTCGCGAGCTTGAGTGCGGCCCGACAGCGCAACGTCTTGCGCTCCTGGCTGCGGGAGCAGGGCGCCCTGCTGCCCGATGAGGTGCACCTCGAGCGCATCCGGGTCGAGTTGCCCGCGGCACGGCGCGATGCGCAACCCTTCGTCCGCTGGAAAGGCGGCGAGGTGCGGCGGTTCCGCGCGCGCCTGTACTTCTTCCCGCCGATGGCCGCATCGGTGGCGGACTCCCGGCCCGTCCTGCCGGGTGAGTGGCTATGGGCCCGTGGCAGGCCGTTCGAGCTCGGGTCGGGTCGCGGGGCGCTTCGTCTGCTCGTCGACCCGCGGGGACCGATCGCCCGCGACACACTGCCGCCGCGCCTCTGGGTGCGCACCCGGGTGCCCGGCGCGACGGTCGCGCTGCGCCCGGGCGGCCCGACCCATGCCGTCAAAGAGCTGCTGCGTGTGCGGGGCGTCCTGCCTTGGGAGCGCGACCGCTTGCCGGTGGTGTGCGATGGCGCGCGGATCGTGGCGGTGGGCGGCCTCTTCGTCACGGCACCCTATCAGGCGAGGGACGCCGGGCGTGGCGGGCGCCTACGCCTTGAATGGGTCGACCCCCCCGAGTTCCGCGTTGAGGAGAGTGCCGCAATTTGCTAACCTGACTTCCCGTCGCGCCACGGTCGTCCCGGCCGCGGCCAACCACAGCGGCGGTGTCCATGTCTCGTTTTGTATTCGTCACGGGCGGTGTCGTTTCCTCGCTGGGGAAGGGCATCGCCTCCGCCTCATTGGGCGCCATCCTCGAGGCCCGCGGCTTGAAGGTCGCGATGGTCAAGCTCGACCCCTACATCAACGTCGATCCGGGCACCATGAGCCCGTTCCAGCACGGTGAGGTGTTCGTCACCGACGACGGCGCCGAGACGGACCTCGACCTCGGTCACTACGAGCGCTTCGTGCGCACGGTCACCGGGCGTAACAGCAACTTCACCACCGGCCGCATCTACGAGCGTGTGATCGCCAAGGAGCGGCGGGGCGATTACCTCGGTGCGACGGTGCAGGTGATCCCGCACATCACCGACGAGATCAAGCGCAACATCCTGCTCGGCGCCGGCGACTCCGACGTCTGCATGGTCGAGATCGGCGGCACGGTCGGTGACATCGAGTCGCTGCCGTTCTTGGAGGCGATCCGCCAGTTGGGCGTGGAGCTCGGTCGCAGCCACTGCGTGTTCATGCACCTGACGCTGGTGCCCGTGGTCGGCGGTTCCGGCGAGATCAAGACCAAGCCCACCCAGCATTCGGTCAAGGAACTGCGTGGCATCGGCATCCAGCCCGACATCCTGCTGTGCCGTGCGCATGACCCTTTGCCCGCGGAGCAGCGGCGCAAGATCGCACTGTTCACCAATGTCGAGGAGCGGGCGGTGATCTCCGCGGTCGATGCCCGCGACATCTACGAGATCCCCATGCTGCTGCACGCGCAGGGCCTCGACGGGATCATCGTCGAGAAACTGCGCCTCGAGGCGCAGGCGCGTCCGGCCGACCTCTCGTCATGGCAGCGCGTGGTCGATGCCAAGGCGGACCCGACCGGTGAGGTCGACATCGCGATGGTCGGAAAGTACGTGCAGATCCGCGATTCCTATATCTCGCTCAACGAAGCGCTGACCCACGCCGGCGTGCAGACCCGCACCCGCGTGCGCATCCACTTCATCGAGTCCACCGACATCGAGGAGCGCGGTACGGGTCTGCTCGCGGGCATGGATGCGGTCCTGGTGCCGGGCGGTTTCGGCGAGCGCGGCATCGAAGGCAAGATCGCCGCGATCCGTTACGCTCGCGAGAACGCCATCCCATACCTCGGCATCTGCCTCGGCATGCAGCTCGCGGTCATCGAGTACGGCCGGAACGTGCTCGGGCTCGAGGGCGCGAACAGCACCGAGTTCAACCGCCTCGCGCCGCATCCGACGATCGCGCTCATCACCGAGTGGCAGGATGCCACCCGCGGTTCGCAGGCCCGCGACGAGTCCTCGGGCAAGGGCGGCACGATGCGTCTCGGTGCCCAAGATGTGCATCTGACGGCGGGGTCGCGGGCGCGCGCACTCTACGGCCGCGATGTGATCCGCGAACGGCATCGGCACCGGTACGAGTTCAACAACGGCTATCTCGATCGGTACCGCGACGGCGGATTGGCGCTCACCGGGCTCTCGCCCGACGGGCTCGTGGAGATCGTCGAGCTGGCTTCTCACCCGTGGTTCCTCGCCACCCAGTTCCATCCGGAGTTCACCTCCAACCCGCGCGACGGTCATCCGCTGTTCACCGGGTTCCTCGCTGCTGCGCGCCGCCACCACGATGCGGCTGTCGCTGGCGGCGCCGGGTCGGGTACGGCAACGGTGACGGCAGGGCGGGCCTGAAGGTGCGCCTCGGTGATTTCGTGGCGGGTGCGCACGAACCGCTGTTCCTGATCTCCGGTCCCTGCGTCATCGAGAGCGCGGCGCTCTGCGAGGAGATCGCCGGTCGCATGCTCGAGATCACCCGTCCGCTCGGTATCCCCTACGTCTTCAAGGCCTCCTTCGACAAGGCCAACCGCAGCTCGCGCTCGAGCTTCCGGGGTCCGGGGATCGATGCCGGGCTCAAGGTCCTCTCGGACATCCGCAGCCGCTTCGGTGTGCCCGTGCTCACCGATGTGCATGAGGACACCCCGCTCGCCGAGGTGGCAGCGGTGGTCGATGTGCTGCAGACCCCGGCTTTCCTGTGCCGCCAGACCAACTTCATCGTCGGCGTCGCCTCCCAGGGCAAGCCCGTCAATATCAAGAAGGGCCAGTTCCTCTCCCCTTGGGAGATGCAGAACGTGGTCGACAAGGCGCGCTCGACGGGCAACGAACAGATCATGGTCTGCGAGCGCGGGTTCTCCTTCGGCTACAACAACCTCGTCTCCGACATGCGCTCGCTCGCCGTGATGCGCCGTACCGGTTGTCCGGTGGTCTTCGATGCCACGCATTCCGTGCAGCTGCCGGGCGGGCAGGGCAGCGCCTCGGGCGGTCAGCGCGAGTTCGTACCGGTGCTCGCACGCGCAGCGGTCGCCGCCGGCGTCGCCGGCGTGTTCATGGAGACCCACCCTGATCCCGCGCGCGCACTCTCGGACGGCCCCAACGCCTGGCCGCTCGAGCGGATGCCGGCGCTGCTCGAGACGCTCGTCGGACTCGATCGGATCGCCAAATCACGCCCTTTTGAGGAAGACCAGCTATGAGCCGCATCGCCGACATCTTCGCCCGCGAGATCATGGATTCGCGCGGCAACCCCACGGTCGAGGCCGATGTGACGCTCACGAGCGGCGTGCGTGGCCGCGCGGCCGTGCCCTCCGGTGCGTCGACCGGCACCCGTGAGGCGGTCGAACTGCGCGATGGCGACAAGCGCCGGTATTTCGGCAAGGGCGTGCTCAAGGCGGTCGGCCATGTGAACGGTCCGATCCGCAAGGCCTTGCGCGGGCGCGATGCACGAGACCAGCAAGAGATCGACGCGCGCCTGATCGCGCTCGATGGTACCGACAACAAATCCCGCCTCGGCGCCAATGCGTTGCTCGCGGTGTCGATGGCCACCGCGCATGCGGCCGCAGCCGATGCCGGTCAGCCGCTGTGGCGCTATCTGTCTCATGGCCGTCGGCCCTCGATGCCGGTGCCGATGATGAACGTCATCAACGGTGGTGCGCATGCGGACAACCGCCTCGACATCCAGGAATTCATGATCGTGCCGGTGCGCGCGGCGAGCTTCTCCGAGGCGCTGCGCCAGGGCGCCGAGGTCTTCCACACCCTCAAGGGCATCCTCAAGGGCCGCAAGCTCACGACCGCGGTCGGTGACGAGGGCGGTTTCGCACCGGATCTCGCCTCCAGCGAAGCGGCCTTGAAGCTGCTGATGCAGGCGATCGAGCGTGCCGGCTACAAGCCCGGGCGTGACATCCACCTCGGACTCGACGTGGCCAGTTCGGAGTTCTACAAAGGTGGGCGCTATGCGCTGCACGGCGAGGCGCGCAGCTTCAACGCGGAGCAGTTCACGCGGTACCTCGCGAAGCTGGTCGACAAGTACCCCATCATCACCATCGAGGACGGCATGGCCGAAGGCGACTGGAGCGGATGGGCGGGGCTCACCCGTGCCCTCGGCAAGCGCGTGCAGTTGGTGGGTGATGACCTGTTCGTGACCAACCCGAAGATCCTCGCCGAAGGCATCGCCAAGGGCATCGCCAACTCCATCCTCATCAAGGTCAACCAGATCGGCACGCTCACCGAGACCCTCGAGGCCATCGCACTTGCGCAGGGCGCCGGTTACTCGGCGGTGGTCTCGCACCGCTCCGGAGAGACCGAGGACACCACCATCGCCGACATCGCGGTGGCGACCGGTGCCGGACAGATCAAGACCGGGTCGTTGTCGCGTTCGGACAGGGTCGCCAAGTACAACCAGCTGTTGCGCATCGAGGGCGAGCTTGGGCGGCGGGCCCGCTACGCCGGTCGCGATGCCTTCCCGGTCAGGGTCTGAGGCCGATGCTTTCCTTCGGCCCGATGCGGCGTTAACCTTGCACCCGTCATGAAGTGGTATGCCGGAATCCTGCTCGTCGCGGCGTTGGCCCTCAACTTCCGCATCTGGGTGTCCGACGATGGACTCAGCGAAGTCCGGCGTCTGGAGCGGGCTGTCGCCGCACAGCAGAGCACCAACGCCTCCCTCGTGCGCCGTAACGACCAATTGGCGGCCGAGGTCGCCGACCTGAAGAGCGGGCTCGTCGCGGTCGAGGAACGTGCGCGCAGCGAACTCGGCATGATCGGTCCCAACGAGACCTTCTACCAGGTGGTCACGAAAGTGGCGCCACCGTCACCTTCGAACTCACCGTCGCCGGAAACGGTACCCGTACCGCAAGGCGCGCCCGCGGGTGCTGAGCGCACCCGCACGGCGCAACGCTGAGTCCCGGGTTGGCGCCTTCGTCCTATTGGCTCGTCATGCCGGCGGCCGGACGGGGCGAACGTCTCGGCGCCGAAATCCCCAAGCAGTATCTTTCTCTGCACGGTCGACCGATGCTCGGTTGGGCGCTGGAGCCGTTCGTCGTGGATGCGGCTTGCCGTGGCATCGTCGTCGCTGTGGCACCGGGTGATCCGCACTGGGCCGACTTGCGTGCCGGTCTCGCCCGCGAGGTGATCGAGGCCCGAGGTGGAGCGACGCGCGCAGAATCGGTGTGCGCAGGGCTTGAAGCGTTGTCGGCCGCCGGTGCCGATGCGCAGGATTGGGTGCTGGTGCACGATGCCGCGCGGCCCTGCATCACCGCTTCTGAGATCGCGGCGCTGCGCCGCGCCGTGGCTGCGGAGCCGGACGCGGTGGGCGGCCTGCTTGCACTGCCCCTCGCCGACACCTTGAAGCGTGCCGCGGTATCCGGCGCTGCGGTGCGCAGTTCGGCGACCTTGCCGCGTGAGTCGCTGTGGCGCGCACTGACGCCGCAGATGTCCCGGCTCGGCGACCTTCGCGCCGCGCTGCAGGCTGCGCTCGAGAGCGGACGCCAACCGACCGACGAGGCGCAGGCGCTCGAATGGCAGGGCTTCGCCTTGCACTTGGTGGCCGGCGAATCGACGAACCTGAAAGTCACCACCGCCGGGGATGTACGGCTCGCAGAGGCGATACTCGCCGCAGCCCGGGACCGAGGAGCACAGGCATGACCATGAGGGTTGGATCGGGATTCGATGTCCACGCGTTCGGACCGGGCGACCATGTGATGCTCGGCGGGGTCCGGATCGCGCATTCGAGCGGTGTGCTCGCGCATTCGGACGGCGATGTGCTGCTGCACGCGCTCTGCGATGCCCTGCTCGGGGCGGCAGGGCTCGGCGACATCGGTCAGCATTTCCCCGACACCGACCCGCGTTGGCGTGGCGCTCCGAGTTCTGGCTTCGTGTCCGCAGTGATCGTGATGCTTGAGCAGCGGGGCTGGCGGGTGGTGAACGTCGATCTGACCCTGATTGCGGAGGCGCCGCGCATCGGCGCGCATCGCGAGGCGATCGGTCGACAGGTCGCGCAGTTGCTCGGCATCGCGCCTGATGCCGTGAACCTCAAGGCCACCACGACCGAGAGGCTCGGATTCGTCGGCCGTGGCGAGGGCTTGGCCGCGCAGGCGACCGTGCTGCTGGCGGCGGTAGGCTGAGGCCCGCGTGGATACTTGGACCGAACTTGCGCTCGATCCGCCGCGCGCCGCCGGTGCGCCGATCGGCAGCGCGGTGATCCGTTCGACGCCCGAGGATTTCCAGGTCGATGAGCGGCTCGGTTTCGAACCGTCCGGATCCGGGGAGCACCTGCTGCTCCGGGTGCGCAAGCGCGGCCAGAACACGGCGTGGGTGGCACGCGAGTTGGCGCGTCTGGCGGATGTCCGGCAGCACGATGTGGGCTATGCAGGGCTGAAAGACCGTAATGCGGTGACGACCCAGTGGTTCAGCTTGCCGGCACGGCGACGGATGCCGGCCGACTTCGTGGGCTCAGGCGGTGAGGGGTTCGAGGTGCTGGAGGCGCATGCCCATCGCCGCAAGCTGCCGCGCGGCGCGCTCGCCGGCAATGATTTCCGCATCATGCTGCGTGGCGTCACCGGCGAGCCGGCTGCGATCGAGGCACGGCTGGAGCGGCTGCGCAGCCACGGCGTCCCCAATTACTTCGGGCCACAGCGCTTCGGGCGCGAGCTCTCGAACCTCGCGGTGCTCTCGGGCGGATCGCCGCCGCGCGACGGCCGTGGTTTCGTGCTGTCCGCCGCGCGCAGCCTGATATTCAACGCGGTGCTCGCCGAGCGCGTCGAGCGCGGCAGCTGGGACCGGCTGCTCGTGGGCGATCGGGCGAACCTCGAGGGCCGCAACTCCAACTTCCTCGTCGAGGCCGTCGACATCGCGCTCGAGCAACGTCTCGCTGCGCTCGACCTACATCCGACCGGTCCCATGTGGGGAACGGGCGATGGCGGGGCGCGCGCCGCCGTGGCTGAACTCGAAGAGATGGTCGCCGGGCGCTATCCGGCGCTCCAGGAGATGTTGCGGGTCGAAGGCATGGAGCCTGCGCGGCGTCCGCTGCGTGCGGTGGTCCGTGACCTCGCATTCGCGTGGATGCCGTCCGGGGTCGCGCCGGGCAGCGCTCCCGCACAGGACTGTGAGTTGCGGTTTTCTTTGCGCTCGGGCAGTTTTGCGACGGTGGTGCTGCGGGAACTGGTCAGCTTCACCACCGCCGCACCGGAGGACGAACATGCTTGAGATCATCGACCATGGGCCGGTCCGCGAGATCCGTCTCGCGCGGGCGCCCGTCAACGCTTTGAGCGCCGCCTTCACCGTCGCCTTGGACGAGGCGCTCGCCGCGGCCTACGCCGATGGGGAAGCGGAAGGGGGCGTGCGTGCCGTGGTGCTCTCGGGGCAGCCCGGCATGTTCTCTGCGGGACTCGATATCCGCGAGGTCACCGGTCCTGAGAGCGGGTTGCAGGCCTTGCTGACCGGCTTTTGGCGCCTGCAGCAACGACTGGTCCATGGGTCGTTGCCGGTGGTGAGCGCGATCACCGGCCACTCGCCCGCGGGAGGGGCCGTGCTCGCCATCCTCTGCGACCACCGCATCATGGCCGACGGGGACTTCCACATCGGCTTGAATGAGGTGCGCGTGGGGCTGTACCCCGGCGAAGTGATCTTCCGCTGCCTGGAGCGGCTGGTGGGGACGGGGCGAGCTGCGTCGCTGTTGACTCGCGGCGCGATGTTGACGCCGGACGAGGCGCTCGCCTGCGGGCTCATCGACGAGGTCGTGGCGCCCGGTGAGGTCGTGCCACGCGCCCTCGCGCTCGCCGCCGAACTCGCGTCGCTGCCGCAACAGACTTATCGACGCACGCGGGCCTTGACGCGAAACGGGCTGGCGGATCTGTTCCGGATCCCGGCGGAACGCGTCGCCAGCGAGATCGCAGGCGGTTGGATCACCGACGAGACCCGCGTACAGATGGCGGCCGCGCTCGGCCGCAAGCCACGCTGAACGATCGATGATGGGTCGTGGCCGTCCGGGCTAGCGGCCGCGCAGCAGCACATAGATCGCGCCGGTGCCGCCGTCGATGCGGCGTGCCGAGCAGAAGGCGAGCACCGAGTCGTCGCGCCGCAGCACGATGTTGGCGACGTTCTTGAGCACCGGTCCGCGCGGGCCTGAGCCGAGTCCCTTGCCGTGCACGATGCGCAGGCAACGAAGGTGCTGAGCGGTGGCGCGTGCGAGGAAATCGCGCAGCTCGGATTTGGCTTCGCGCTGGGTCATGCCGTGCAGGTCGAGGGCATCCTCCACCCGGTAGTGGCCGCGACGCAGGTTGCGCATCACCGTGTCCTGGATGCCGTTGCGGCGGAACGAAAGTTCGTCGGCGGCCTCGACCTCGAGGTCTTCCGGTGTGAGCAGCAGGCTGTCCTCCAGAACCTCGACTTCGGCCCGTCGTCGGAAGTGGGCTTTCGGAGCCGGTTTGCGACGCTTCGGCGCGACGCGTGGCTCGTGTTTGATCGGTCGTGCGCCGTCTGCCGCCTCGCGGAAGGCCTTGATGTCGTCATCGGTCGGCTTGCGCATGGTCGAGGGCTCCTGGCTACGGGGTTCGTACTGTCCCCAAGTCGCCGCATTCAGTATATTGCGGCGCGTCATGAAGATCCTTGTCTCCAACGATGACGGCTACCGCGCCCCGGGCATCCTCGCCTTGCGAGGATCGCTGGAGGGGCTCGCCGAGCTCACCACCGTCGCCCCGGAGCGCAACCACAGCGGCGCGAGCAATGCGCTCACCTTGGAGATGCCGCTCCGGGTCACCGAAGTCGCACCCGCCTCCTATTTCGTCAGCGGTACGCCCACCGATTGCGTGCACCTCGCGATCTCCGGTCTGTTCGATTTCGAGCACGATATGGTGGTCTCCGGCATCAACCATGGCGAGAACTTAGGTGACGATGTGCTCTACTCGGGCACGGTCGCCGCGGCCATCGAGGGCCGCTTCCTCGGTCTGCCGACGGTCGCCTTCTCGCTGCGGCGCCCCGCATCGGGTGAGCCTGATTTCGCCGCTGCGGCGCGGGTCGCCCGCCTCATCGTACAGCGGCTGTTGGCGGCGCCGCTCGATCGCACGATGATCCTGAACGTCAACATCCCTCATCTGCCGTTCGAGTCGCTGCGCGGCTTTCGCAGCACGCGGCTCGGCGCGCGTCACCGCTCTGACCGGGTCGTGCCGGCGACCGATCCCCGTGGACGCCAGGTCTTCTGGGTCGGCGCGGCGGGCGAGGGCGAGGACGATGGTCCGGGAACCGACTTCCACGCGGTCGCCGAGGGGTTCGTCTCGGTGACACCCTTGCAGGTCGATCTCACCCGGCACGCCGCGATCGAACCGGTCGCGCGCTGGCTCGACGGCATCGGCTGAGCGCGGGGTCGTCGACTCCGAATGCACTCGCGTCTCGACGGCATCGGCATGACTTCGGCGCGGACCCGCGAACGGCTCATCCGCCGTCTCGTCGACCAAGGCATCCAGGATGCCGCCGTGCTCGAGCGGATCCGGTCGGTGCCGCGCCATATCTTCGTCGACGAGGCCTTGGCGAGCCGTGCCTACGAGGACACCGCGCTGCCGCTCGGTCACGGGCAGACGATCTCACAGCCGTACATCGTCGCGCGCATGACCGAGGCGCTGCGGGCGGGCACACCGGTGCGCAGCGTGCTCGAGATCGGTACGGGTTGCGGTTATCAGACGGCGGTGCTGGCCGGGCTAGTGTCGCAGGTCTTCACCATCGAGCGCATCGAGCCCTTGCTGCAGCGCGCCAAATCGAACCTGCGCGAGCTCGGTATCGCCAACGTACGCTTCCGTCACGGCGATGGCTTCGAGGGCTGGCGGGCGATGGGTCCCTACGACAGCATCTTGGTCGCGGCGGCGCCTGCCGAGGTGCCGGAGGAGCTGCTCGCGCAGCTGGCGTCGGGTGGACGTCTGGTCATGCCGGTCGGCCCGGACGGCCGGCAGCGTCTGGTGCGATACACCCGCCGCGGCACGGTCTGCGAGCCCGAGGATCTCGGTGCCGTGTCGTTCGTGCCGATGCTTGCGGGGGTGGTCGGGTCGCCCGGCAACGGCGCTCCGCCCGGGGCCGTGCGCTGAAGAGCGTGCCTCGCGGCGGTTACTCCGTCGCAGGGAACAACAACGCCCACACGCGACGACCGTCCTGTGCGAGCAGATTGAAGGTGCGGCACGCGGGGCCGAGCGCCATGATCTCCAGACCGATGCGGCGGGTGAGGAACCATTGCCGCTGCGCGGCGGGCAGGAAGCTCTGGCCACCACCCCAGCCGATGATCACGAGCTCCGGTGCGGCGCCGAACAACAGCTCAAGGTCGGCCTCGCAGAGCTCGGCCGGGCGTTGTGGGCGTAAGGGATTGATCTCGCCGAGCGCATCGAGGCAGATCGCCGTCCTTAAGCGCTGTTCACCGATGCGGATCTCGCCATCGGAGTAGCTTCGGATCAGGAGTGCCGCGCTCGGCGGTGGAACATCGAGGGCCATGCTTCGGTACCATAGCCGAAGTGCGCGACCTCGTGCTCATCCTGCCGGACCTTTTCCTCTTCGACTCCGATGCCGGCTCTGCCCGCGGTCCGGGGCTCGCCCGACTGCGTTTCGCGCGATCGACGCCGCTGCGCGGTGGTTGGCGCGGCCTCTTGTCGCGCGGCTTGGGTCGGGCGGATCTGGTCGCTGTCGATCCCGCCGAGATCGTGGCCGCCGAAGTCGGGGCGTCGGATCCGCCGGGGGAAGCCTGGTCCGATCCCTGGCTGCTGTCACCGCTGCACCTCGTGCCTGGCCTCAAGACGGTGCATCTGGCGCCGGGTGGCCTGCTTCGGCTGACGGAAGAGGAGGCGGCCGAGCTGTGCGTCGGGTTCGCCCGTGATCTCGGTGGTGAGGGACTGCGATTGAGGCCCGCCCGCTCCGCAGGCTTCCTGCTCGAAGGACTGGACGCGGCGGGCGCGCTGACGGTGGAGCCGTCGCGACTGCTCGGCGGCGCGCTCGATGAGGCGCTGCCGGGCGGTGCCGGTGGCGCGCCGTTACGGGCTTTCCTCACCGAGTGCGAGATGTGGTTGCATGCGCTGCCGCTCAATCGGCAGCGTGGTCTGCGCGGCGAACCCCCGGTGACGACCCTCTGGCCTTGGGGCGGCGGCCAGCCGCTGCGTGAACCCTTGGCGGTGTCTCCGGGCGGGTCGCGGTGGCCGGCGGTGTGGTCGGATGATGTGTGGGTGGAGGCGCTCGGCCGATTGGCCGGGCAGACTGTCGAGGGCCTGCCTTCGAGCCTCGCGCCGCTGCTTGCGGCCGAGTCCGACGCCGGATGTGCGGTGTTGCCGGTGCTCGGGCGGGGTATCGCGATGATCGACAAAGATTACATCCTGCCTGCTGCCGAGGCGCTGCGCACCGGGCGGCTCGGGCGCTTGACCTTGGCCGCCGGTGATCGCGCCGTCAGCGTCACGGCCGGCGACCGCCACCGTTTCTGGCGGCCGGCACGCAACCTGCTCGAAGCTTTGCTCGAGGGTGACGCTTGAAGCTCGAGGTGGTCCACCGGTCGGTGGATCCCGAGCGCCTCGCCGCGCTTGCGGGACTTCCGCCGGTATTGGCACGCGCGTATGCAGCGCGCGGTATCGAGGAACCCGCGCAACTCGCGCACTCCCTCGATCGGTTGTTGCGGGTCGGTTCGCTCGACGGCGTCGCGGCAGCCGTCGACCTGCTGCTCGCGCACCGCCGCGTCGGGGGCCGCGTGCTCGTGGTCGGCGACTTCGATGCGGACGGCGCGACGAGTTCGGCTTTGATCGTGCGGGCGCTGCAGGCCTGGGGTTGGCCCGCCGTCGACTTCCTCGTGCCTAACCGCTTCGAGTACGGCTACGGACTCACACACGAGATCGTCGCACTTGCGGCGGAGCGTGCGCCGACGCTGATCGTCACCGTCGACAACGGCATCTCGAGCATCTCCGGCGTCGCTGCCGCGCGTGCGCGCGGCATCGAGGTGCTGGTCACGGACCACCACCTCGCTGGCGCCGAGTTGCCGGATGCCAACGTGATCGTCAATCCAAATGTACCGGGTGCCACCTTCGCCTCACGCTGTCTCGCTGGTGTCGGCGTCGCGTTCTACGTGATGTCCGCGCTGCATCGTGCGCTCGGTGATGCCGCCTTGCCGTCGCCCGCAACGTGGTTGGATCTGGTCGCGCTCGGCACCGTCGCCGATGTCGTGCCGCTCGACCACAACAATCGTGTGTTGGTCGCGCAGGGCCTTCAGCGCATCCGTGCCGGTCGCTGCACACCGGGGCTGCGTGCGCTGCTCGAGATCGGTGGTCGTCCGCTCGCCAGTCTGGTCGCCTCCGATCTTGGCTTCGCCGCTGGACCTCGGTTGAACGCGGCGGGACGACTCGATGACATGTCGATCGGCATCCGTTGTCTCATCACGGATTCTCCCGCCGAGGCCGAGGAGCTCGCCAACCGTCTCGACCAGCTCAACAAAGAGCGCCGCGCGATCGAAGGTCGCATGCAGGAGGAGGCGATCGCCGCGGTGCGGCACCTCAAGGACCCTGATGATGACGGGCGCCGCCCGGCGCCCGATGGACGCGCGTCGTCGGGAACCCGGGTACGCCGCCGTCATGGGCTCTGCCTCTACGACCCCGGTTGGCACCAAGGCGTCGTCGGGCTGGTCGCTGGTCGTCTGAAGGACCGCATGCGCCGCCCGGTCATCGCCTTCGCCGACGCCGGTGCCGACGAGCTGCGCGGTTCGGCCCGGTCGGTCGTCGGCGTGCACATCCGGGACGTGCTCGATGCCGTCGCCACGCGTCATCCGGGATTACTCGGCCGGTTCGGCGGCCATGCGATGGCGGCGGGGCTGACGCTGGCGCGCGGCCGTCTCGATGAGTTCGCAGAGGCCTTCGATGCCGAGGTGGCGCGGTGGCAGGCGGGCGGTTCGCTTGCCGATCGTGTCGAGACCGACGGGCCGCTCCCGATCGATGAGATCTCCCTGGTCACCGCCGAGGCGCTGCGTGCGGCGGGTCCTTGGGGTCAGGCCTTCCCCGAGCCGAGCTTCGATCAGCGCTTCCGGATCCTGCGCACGCGCACCGTCGGCGAGCGGCACCTCAAGATGTGGGTCGAGGTGCCCGGGGAAGGGCGCAGGTTCGATGCCATCGCCTTCAACTTCTTCCAGGGCCGCGATGCCGGCCGCCCATTGCCGGACGAGGCGCTGCTCGTGTACCGGCTCGACGTGAACGAGTACGCGGGCGAGCGCCGGCTGCAGTTGCTGGTCGATCATCTGCTAGAATGACCCCATGATCGAACTCGGCCTCGTCAAGCGTTCCCTTACCGACCTCCAGGAGCGCGTGCGTTCCCTACGGGGGTTTCTTTGACTACGACCTGAAGAAGGAACGTCTCGAGGAGGTCAGCCGGGAGCTCGAAGATCCCGCCGTCTGGCAGAAGCCGGAGAAGGCACAGGAGCTCGGCAAGGAACGCGCCAAGCTCGCCACCGAGATCTCGCAGATGGACTCCGCGACCCGCGCCGTCATCGACTCCGTCGAACTGCTCGAACTCGCCGAAGCCGAGGGCGATGAGGCCGTGGCCACCGAGGTGGAGCGTGACCTGCCCAAGGTCGAGGCCGAAGTCCGCAAGCTCGAGCTGCGCCGGATGTTCCGTGGTGAGATGGACCCGCGCAACGCCTATCTCGATATCCAGGCGGGAGCCGGTGGCACTGAGGCCCAGGACTGGGCGCAGATGTTGCTGCGCATGTACCTCAAGTGGGCGGCATCGCGCGGTTTCTCCGCCGAGGTCATCGACTCGAGCCCGGGTGAAGTGGCGGGGATGAAGAGCGCCACCATCGAGGTGCGAGGCGATCACGCCTACGGCTGGCTGCGCACCGAGACCGGCGTCCACCGTCTGGTCCGCAAGTCGCCCTTCGACTCCGGCAACCGCCGCCATACCTCTTTCGCGTCGGTGTTCATCTCGCCCGAGATCGACGATGACATCAACATCGACATCAACCCGGCGGACCTCGAGACGGATGTCTACCGCTCGAGCGGCGCCGGCGGGCAGCACGTCAACAAGACCGAGTCGGCCGTACGCATCCGACACATGCCCACGGGCATCGTCGCCGCGTGCCAGAACGAGCGCAGTCAGCACAAGAACCGCGCCACCGCGATGAAGATGCTGAAGGCCAAGCTGTACGAGCTCGAGGTCAACAAGCGCAACGCCGCCGCGAAGGTGCTCGAGGACTCCAAGTCCGACGTCAGCTGGGGTCACCAGATCCGCTCCTATGTCCTCGACCAGTCGCGCATCAAAGACCTGCGGACCGATATCGAGGTGGGCAACACCACCGCGGTGCTCGATGGCGATCTCGATCCCTTCCTCGAAGCCTCACTTAAGGCGGGCCTGTGACCGAAGACGAGAACAAGCTGGTCGCCGAACGGCGTGCCAAGCTCGCAGCGCTGCGTGCGGCAAGCGGCCCGGCGTTCCCCAATGATTTCCGTCGGGATGCGCTCGCCAGCGAGCTGCTGCTCGGCTACGGCGGTCTATCCGATGAGGCGCTCGAGGCGTCGGCAGTACGGGTGAAGGTCGCCGGCCGGATGATGCTGCGACGCATCATGGGCAAGGCGAGCTTCGTCAAGCTCCAGGACTCCTCCGGGCAGATCCAGATATTCGTGCAGCGCGAGGCGCTCGGCGAGCAGCCTTACGACGATTTCAAAGGCTGGGATGTCGGTGACATCCTCGGCGCGGAGGGCGTGCTGTTCCGCACCAAGACCGGCGAGCTGTCGGTACGCGTGGAGCGGTTGCGTCTGCTGGTGAAGTCCTTGCAGCCCTTGCCCGACAAATGGCACGGCCTTGCGGATACCGAGGCGCGCTATCGTCAGCGCTATGTCGACCTGATCATGAACGAGGACAGCCGCGCGGTGTTCCAGAAGCGCACGCGCCTCGTGCGTTTCCTGCGCGACATGCTCGATGCACGGGGCTTCCTCGAGGTCGAGACGCCGATGATGCAGCCGATCCCGGGCGGTGCAGTAGCCCGGCCGTTCGTCACGCACCACAACGCGCTCGGCATCGACATGTACCTGCGCATCGCACCGGAGCTCTACCTGAAACGGCTGGTGGTCGGCGGTCTCGAGCGCGTGTACGAGATCAACCGCAACTTCCGCAACGAAGGGCTCTCGACGCGCCACAACCCCGAGTTCACGATGCTCGAGCTCTACCAGGCTTATGCGGACTACCGCGACCTGATGGATCTCGTCGAGCAGATGCTTCGTGGTGCAGCCGAGGCCGTGCTCGGCACGCTGCAGTTCGAGTCTCAGGGTCAGCACCACGACCTGCGTGACGCCTTCCAGCGCGTCACCGTCGAGGACCTGATCCTGCGCTGCAACCCGGGGCTCGAGCGCGCGCGGCTGCGTGATGTGCCCTACCTGCGTGCGGCCTGCGAGGAGCGCGGCATCCCTTGGAAGCCGGGCGACGGTGCCGGAAAACTGCAGATCGAGATCTTCGAGAAGACCGGGGAACACACCCTCGTCCAACCGACCTTCGTCTACGCCTATCCGGCGGAGGTGTCGCCGCTGTCTCGCGCCAACGACCTCGACCCTTTCCTCACAGACCGCTTCGAGTTCTTCGTGGGCGGGCGCGAACTCGCAAACGGCTTCTCCGAGCTCAACGACGCTGAGGACCAGGCGGCGCGCTTCCGTGCGCAGGTCGAACGCAAGGACGCGGGCGACGAAGAGGCGATGTTCTACGACGCCGACTACATCCGTGCACTCGAGTACGGCATGCCGCCCACCGCCGGTCTGGGCATCGGGATCGACCGTTTGGCGATGTTGTTGACCGGGTCGCCCTCGATCCGCGACGTGCTGTTGTTCCCGCAGATGCGACCGGAGTGACCGGCCTCGCTGTTCAGGGCAGGGCGTAGGGCAGCGGCAAAGCGGTCGCGACGAGCCGCTCCGTCGCAGCGTCGGTGGTCGACGGCTCCTCGTTCGATGCGTCTTCGGATGCGGCCTGCTCAGGCAACGGCGCTACGGCAAGGAACTCCCAAACGCCATCCGGGCGTTTCTCGCCTCCGACCCATTGTGCGCTGCGGCCATCGGCGAAGCGCAGCGTCTCACCGGGTGTCGGCAGAGCCGCAGCCGCGTCAGAAGGGCGCGCCTCGAAGCGTTGCAGTCGACGCTTCACACGCCCCCGGTAGTGGGCGCGGGCGATCACTTCCTGCCCCGTGTAGCAGCCCTTCGTGAAGGAGATCCCGTCCAAGAGGTCGAGGTTCAGCATCTGTGCGACGAATGCGGCGCGGGTCGTCGGCAGCACCTCGGGCAATCCTGCGGCGATATCGGCAAGCCGCCATGCTGCGCGGGCGGCAGCCGCCGCAGGGTCTAGAGGGCCCGCGGGTGACGGGGGGAGGGCGGGGGCGATCGCAGACCGCGGAGCGAGGCGCAGGCAGCGCCCGTCAGGCGCATGACGCCAGATGATCGCGCCGTCGTGACGCGCCGTCGCGCCCATGCTGGCGCCTGCGGGGAGGTCGGAGAGCGGCGTGTCGGCCCACAGACCCTCGATGCGCCAGGCATCCGATGCATCTTGAAGCTCGGCCTTGGAGCGCAGCAGGAGGCGTACGAGCACGGCGCGCGTGTCGGCGATGAGTCCGCGGGGCAGCACGCAGAGCACCGTCTCGGCATCCCAGGCAAGCAATCGAAGCACCGCCACGGTGCGACCCTGCGGGTTGTGAAGCCCTGCCAGCCGCACACGAGTTTCGTCCAAGGCGAGCACATCCTGAGAGAGCTGGCCATTGAGGAACTTGCGCGCATCCGCGCCACGCACGGCAAGCACGCCGAGGTCATTGAGCGCGACGCCGGAGCGTTCGGCGGGGGGTGCGAGAGGCGTAACGGACGTCGTCATGGTGGGGCAGAAGCGGTCGCGGAAGGTGGTCGGACACCGCGGATTCTGGCAGACTCTTCGCTGATGCAGAACAACTCCAACGCGCCCGTGCAGCATGCCTCGCCGCCCGCTGCCGAGCCGTCGTCAACGCCATCGACGCCGCCGCAGCCCCCGATGCCTGCTGGCCCGCAGCGCGAGATCGGCGGCCCGCCGGGGCCCGAACCGACGCGTTACGGCGATTGGGAAAAGAACGGCCGTTGCATCGATTTTTGACCGACCCAGGACACGCGCATGAGCACGAGACAGCGACCACTATCGCCTCACCTTGGCATCTACCGGTTCATGTACACGATGGCGACCTCGATCGCCCATCGCATCACGGGCATCGTGCTGTCGGTGGGGCTCGTGGTGCTGGTCGGCTGGCTGTTCGCCGCCGCCTCCGGCGCCGAGCGCTACGCACAGGCGAGCGCGCTGCTCTCGACCGGGTTCATGAAACTGCTGATCGCCGGTTGGCTGCTCGCGTTCTGCTACCACCTCTGCAACGGCATCCGTCACCTGAACTGGGACCTCGGTCGCGGCCTCGAGAAGGCTGAGGCCCGCCGCAGCGCGATCGTCGTCGTGGCGGTCGCTGTGGCGCTAGCGGCTGCCTTGATCTACGCGGCGTTCTTCGCGGGGGTGCCGCGATGAGTCTGCGCAGCCCGATCGGTCGTGCGCTCGGCCGCGGTTCCGCCAAGTCGGGCGTCTCGCATTGGTGGGTGCAGCGGCTGACCGCCGTCGCGCTCGTGCCGCTCACGGTCTGGTTCGCGTTCGCGGTCGTGCACTTGCCGACCTCCGACCATGAGGCCGTGCGCGCCTGGGTGGCGAGCGGCATCAACCCGGTGCTCTTGCTGCTGCTCATCGGCGCGCTCACCTGGCATTCCGCGCTCGGCGTGCAGGTCGTGCTCGAGGACTACGTTCACGCGAAGGGTCTGAAGGTCGTCTCGCTGCTCGCTTCCACCTTCCTGCACCTGCTGCTCGCCGCCGCCGGCCTCTACGCCGTGCTGCGCATCGCCTTCACAACGGAACCCTTCTGATGGCCGCCTACAACTTCATCGACCACACCTACGATGTCATCGTGGTAGGCGCCGGTGGCGCCGGACTACGCTCGACTTTGGGCCTCGCCGAGGCCGGCCTCTCCACCGCCTGTATCACGAAAGTGTTCCCGACCCGCAGCCACACGGTCGCGGCGCAGGGCGGCATCTCGGCTGCGCTCGGCAACATGGGCGAGGACGATTGGCGCTACCACTTCTACGACACCATCAAGGGGTCGGACTGGCTCGGCGACCAGGACGCCATCGAGTTCATGTGCAAGGAGGCGCCCGCCGCCGTCATCGAGCTCGAGCACTACGGCGTGCCGTTCTCGCGCACGCCTGACGGACGGATCTACCAGCGCCCCTTCGGCGGCATGACCACGCAGTACGGTAAGGGCATCGCGCAGCGCACCTGCGCCGCCGCAGACCGCACCGGCCACGCGATGTTGCACACGCTCTACCAGCAGTCGCTGAAGAACGAAGCCGAGTTCTTCATCGAATACTTCGCCATCGACCTCATCATGGAAGGTGGCGAGTGCCGCGGTGTGGTGGCGCTCAACCTCGCCGATGGGACGCTGCACCGCTTCCGCGCCCACCTCGTGATCCTCGCCACCGGCGGCTACGGTCGCGCCTATTTCTCCTGCACCTCGGCGCACACCTGCACCGGCGACGGTGGCGGCATGGCCCTGCGCGCCGGGTTGCCGTTGCAGGACATGGAGTTCGTCCAGTTCCACCCCACCGGCATCTACGGTGCCGGCTGCCTCATCACCGAGGGCTCGCGCGGCGAGGGCGGCTACCTCACCAACTCGCGCGGCGAGCGTTTCATGGAGCGCTACGCGCCGAACGCCAAAGACCTCGCCTCGCGCGATGTGGTGTCGCGCTCGATGACGATCGAGATCCGCGAGGGTCGCGGCGTCGGCAAGGACGCCGACCACATCCATCTGCATCTCGAGCACCTCGGCGCCGATGTCATCAAGCAGCGGTTGCCCGGCATCGCCGAGACCGCGCGCGTCTTCGCCGGCGTCGATGTCAACAAGGCGCCGATCCCGGTGCTGCCGACCGTGCACTACAACATGGGCGGCATCCCCTGCAATTACCACGGCGAGGTCGTCACGCTGAAGGGCAGCGATCCGGAGTCCGTCGTGCCGGGCCTGATGGCGGTCGGCGAGGCCGCTTGCGTGTCGGTGCACGGCGCCAATCGCCTCGGCTCGAATTCTTTGCTCGATCTCGTGGTGTTCGGCCGCGAGGCGGCGCGCCATGCGGCGACCACCGTCCGCCCCGGTCAGCCGCACAAGCCGCTGCCGAAGGACGCCGGCGATCTGGCGGTGTCACGGCTCGATCGGGTCCGTCACGCCGATGGCGAACGCACCACCGCGCAGATCCGGCTCGAGATGCAGAAGATCATGCAATCCGATGCCGCGGTGTTCCGCACCGGCGAGTCGTTGCAGCAGGGTTGCGAGAAGCTGCAGCGCACCGTCGATTCTTTCGCGGATGTGCGGACCAGCGACCGCGGGCTCATCTGGAACACCGACCTCGTCGAGACCCTGGAACTCGACAACCTGCTCGGGCAAGCGGTCGCCACCGTGCGCTCCGCGGAGAACCGCAAGGAGAGCCGTGGCGCGCATGCGCGCGAGGATTTCCAGGACCGCGACGATGCGGTCTGGATGAAGCATTCGCTTTGTTGGGTCGACGACAAGGGTCGGGCGCGCATCGACTACCGGCCGGTGCACCAAAGCACCTTGACCGCTGATGTCGAGGCCATCCCGCCCAAGGCCCGGACTTACTGAGGACTGATGCCATGGCTGAATTCCGCCTGCCCCCGAATTCCCGCATCGACCGCGACGGCAAGGTGCACGAGGCGCCCGCCGGGGCGACCAATGTCCGCGCCTTCAAGGTCTACCGCTATGACCCTGACGGCGGCGGCAACCCGCGGGTCGACACCTACAAGGTCGATATGGACGATTGCGGGCCGATGGTCCTCGACGCTCTCATCAAGATCAAGAACGAGGTGGACCCCTCGCTCTCCTTCCGTCGATCATGCCGTGAAGGCATCTGCGGCAGCTGCGCCATGAACATCGACGGCGCCAACACGCTCGCCTGCACCATGAGCTGCGCTGATGTGAAGGCGGACGTGAAGATCTATCCGTTGCCGCACATGCCGGTGGTGAAGGACCTGGTCACCGACCTGACGCAGTTCTACGCCCAGTACGCCTCGGTGAAGCCGTGGCTGCAGTCGCGCACGCCGGCGCAGCCCGACCGCGAGCGCCTGCAGTCCCCCGAAGACCAGGAGAAGATCGACAGGCCGTCGGCCTGCATCCTCTGCGCCTGTTGCTCGACGTCCTGCCCGAGTTATTGGTGGAACGGCGATCGCTACCTCGGTCCGGCCGCGCTCCTCGCTGCCTATCGCTGGATCGTCGACAGCCGCGATGACGCCACCGGTGAGCGTCTCGATGCCCTCCAGGATCCGTTCCGGCTCTATCGCTGCCACACCATCATGAACTGCACCGAGGCCTGCCCTAAGGACCTCAACCCCGCCAAGGCGATCGCCGAGGTCAAGAAGATGATGGTCGAGCGCGAGCATCTTTGAGCGCGGAGACCGGAGTCCCGGACACCGGTCGGCTGCGTTGGCGCTGTCGGCGGGGTATGAAGGAGCTCGATGTCCTGCTGGTGCGCTGGCTCGAGGGTCCCGGGCGGCTGTCTGAGGCCGGTGAATTGGCCCTTTTCACCCGCTTGTTGGAGTTGCCAGACCCCGAGCTCGCGGCGTATCTCCTGCGTGATGAGGTTCCCGTCGATCCCGACTTGGCTGCGCTGGCAGCGATCATCCGCGAGCTGCCGTTCGTCGGCAGCGTGCCCGGTCGCACCTGATGTTGAGCCGCCCCCGGAGCTGTCTCAAGCGTGGGAGCGGATCGTGGAGTTCCCGGGTGTCGGTTGGTGGCTCTACCGCCGCACAGGAACTTGGGGAGGTGAGGCCCGATGGCTCGCGCGGCGCAGGCTCGACCCGCGTCTGGCCGCCGATTTCGGGCGCCGTTGTCGGGCCGCCGGGCGCGGATGGCCAGGGCAGTCGGCTCTTTGAACGGGCGGATCTGCCGACGGCAGGCTGTCCTCCCAGCGGGTACACTGCGTCGCGTGGACCGGCACTCGATCAACCTGACCGACGATGAATGTCTGGGCGCGAACTTTTCGTGCTTGTACCAGTCTATCTGCTCGCACCGCGTCATCTGCGGCGCGGCGGCTCCCCGCGGAGCCTCTCGCCGATGAGCGCGGAGGAAAGCGACCTCAGTCTGGTGCAGCGAGCCCAGCGTGGCGAGTCCGGGGCCTTCGATGCCCTGGTGCGCCGCTACCAGCACAAGGTCGTCAAGCTGGTGATGCGCTATGTCAGGAACCCGACCGAGGCTGAGGACATTGCCCAAGATGCGTTCATCAAGGCCTACCGTGCGCTGTCGAGGTTCCGCGGTGACAGCGCCTTCTACACATGGCTCTACCGCATCGCGATCAACACCGCCAAGAATTCTCTCGCGGCGCGGGCGCGCAACCCCGTCCAGCTCGATTCCAGCGGGAGCGGCGATGAGGACCGGCCAGGCTTGGAGGAACGCATGATCGATACCGCCACTCCCGAGGCGCTCGCCTTGACGGAGGAGATCCGTGCCACGGTGAGCGCGGCCATCGACCGGTTGCCCGAGGACCTTCGCACCGCGATCATGCTCCGCGAACTCGAGGGGCTCTCCTACGAGGAGATCGCCAAGACCATGGATTGTCCCGTCGGCACCGTCCGTTCGCGCATCTTCCGCGCGCGCGAGGCGGTGGACGAGCGGCTGCGAGAGATCTTCGATGGCGGTTTGGGTCGTGGTGAGGTGATCGGATGAGCGGGCACGAACGCGACAGCCAGCTGTCGGCCATGTATGACGGCGAGCTTTCGGCGGCCGAGTGCGAACTGTTGGCGCGTCGTCTGGCCCGCGATGAAGGCCTGCGGCGCCAGTGGGCGGGGTACTCGCTCATCGGTGCTGCGATCCGCGGCGAACCGCTGGCAGGTCAGGCAAGCGGCGGTGGACGCGACGGTTTCGCCGAGCGCGTCGCCGCTGCGATCGCCCGGTCGGACAATCCCGGCGCAGGGTCTGTTTCCCCGGCCGATGAGCCCGATGCCGCGACCGCCGCGCTCGCCACCCGAGGCCCGCGGCTGCCGCGCTGGGCCGTGCCCTTGAGCGGTGTCGGTGTCGCAGCCGGCGTCGCCGCAGCGGCGATCTTGTGGTTGCGTTTCGATGCGCCCAGGGCCGCGTCGGTCGCGGCCGTCGTTCCCGCCCCGGTGCGGGTCGCGTCGGCCGAGACGGTGCTGCCCGCGCCGGAGCCGCTCGCGGCAGAGGGCGCCGCCTCCGCGCCGGACAGCTATACGGTGCCACCGCCCTCCAGCGCTCCGGCGGTCCTGATGGGGGGCGCCGCCATGGCGAACTTCGTCGTGGCCCACAGCGAGGTCGCCGCACCCTTGCTGCGCCGTAATGCACTGTCGTCCCTCGTGGCCGATCCCGAGGCGCGGTACGAAGAGATCGATGCCCCGGCGCCGGGCCAACTCCCGCCACCACCACCGGCGGCGAGCGCTGAACGATGAGCACTGCGGTGGGCCGTCTGCACTTCTTGGCATGGCTCGCTTGCGCGGGTTTCGGCGCTGTCGTGCATGCCGAGCCGGCGCGCGCCCGACCGTCCGTCACCGCGAACGCCGATGCACAGGCTTTGCTGCACCGCATGAACGAGGCGCTCGCGCAGCGCAACTACATCGGCACCTTGCGGCACGATCGCAACGGGCGCTCCGAGACGCTGCGCGTCATCCATCGTGTCCGGGACGGCGAGGTCGCTGAGCGTATCGTGCCGTTGGACGGATCGCGCCGCGAGTTCATCCGCCGGGGGCGAGAGCTTTTCTGCTTCTTGCCGGACCAAGGCATCGTGTTGGTGGAGCGACGGCCCCGCGCCGGCGGCATGCTGAACACCTTGCCGAAGCTCGATGCGCGCTCCGCCGAGGCCTATGAATTACAGGCGGTCAAGCGCGTACGTCAGCAGGGTCGCGTCGCGTACCTCGTATCGCTCGTGCCACGCGATGGTTTCCGCTACGGCTATCGCATCTGGATCGACGATCGGACGGCGATGCCGATCAAGACCGAGCTGCGCGACGCGGGCGGTCAGGTGATCGAGGAGACCTCGTTCAACGAACTGACTCTGGTCGCCGACATCCCCGACAGCGCCTTCCAACCGTCGGTGTCGACGGCCAATCTGCGTTGGTATCGCAGTGCTCCGGTGCCGGTCGTCGCAGCGGCCCGTCCGCCGCCGTCCGCTTGGGTCGCGAGCCAGTTGCCGCCGGGGTTCCGGCTCACGCAGAGCAGCCGCCAGAACTTGCCGGGTGCAGAGGGCGAAGTCGAACATCTGGTGTTCTCGGACGGATTCGCGTCGGTCTCGGTGTTCATCGGTTCTCCGGCGCCGCCGACCGCGCGCGTGCCTGCGCTCGGCACTGGCCTTGCGGGGGCCTCCACGACCTACGTCACGAGGGTCGAGGGGCGTCCGCTGACGGTGGTCGGTGAAGTGCCGCTGCGCACCGCGCGCTTCATCGCTGCGCAGGTGCGGCGCGCTGCCCCGCTGGACAACCCCTCGGTGGCTACACCTGCGCCTGCGCCCGGGGCCATCGCGGACGCGGTCCCGGCGCCTAGAGCGTCTCGGTGACCTGAATGGCGGTGGGCGGGCGGCTGACGCTGTTGACCCGTGAGGGCTGCGGTCTTTGCGAGGAGATGGCGGAGGAGCTCGCCGTGCTCGGTACGCGACTCGAAATGCCGCCGATCGAGTGTCTGGATGTCGACTCCGACCCGGAATTGCTGCGTCGCCACGGTCATCGGATCCCGGTGCTGCTGTGGGACGGCGTAGCGGTCGCGGCTACCCGGCTCGACCCCGCAGAGATCGAAAGACTGTTCCGCAGCCGCTGAGTGCCGGACGGCTGGCCGCCCAGCCGGTATAATCAGCGGCTTAGCAAAAGCCTCGCCGCCTCCGGCGCGGGGGATCACCTGGAACCGATGCAGAACATCCGCAATTTCTCGATCATCGCCCATGTCGACCACGGCAAGTCGACGCTGGCCGACCGTCTCATCCAGCTCTGCGGCGGGCTAGACGCCCGCGAGATGCAGAGCCAGGTGCTCGACTCGATGGCGCTCGAGCGCGAGCGCGGCATCACCATCAAGGCGCAGAGCGTCACGCTGTACTACAACGCGAAAGATGGGCAACGCTACCAGCTGAACCTCATCGACACGCCGGGTCATGTGGACTTCTCCTACGAGGTCTCGCGCTCGCTGGCCGCCTGCGACGGCGCGTTGCTGGTGGTCGATGCCTCGCAGGGCGTCGAGGCGCAGAGCGTCGCCAACTGCTACACGGCCATCGAGCAGGGGCTCGAGGTGCTGCCGGTCATCAACAAGATCGACCTGCCCTCGGCTGATCCGCCGAAGGTCATCCGCGAGATCGAAGAGATCATCGGGATCGATGCGCAGGATGCAGTGCGGGTCTCCGCGAAGACCGGCGAGAACGTGCCCGAGCTGCTCGAGGCCATCGTCGCCCGTATCCCCCCGCCCAAGGGCGACCCGCAGGCACCGTTGCAGGCGCTGATCATCGACTCCTGGTTCGACAACTACGTCGGTGTGGTGTCGCTGGTTCGGGTGGTCAACGGTGCGCTGCGCGTAGGTGAGAAGATCCGCGTGATGTCCACCGGTCGTGCTTGGCAGATCGACAAACTCGGTCGTTTCACGCCGAAGTCGCTCGGTACACGCGAGCTGTCCGCGGGCGAGGTCGGTTTCGTGATCGCGGGCATCAAGGAGATCGACGGCGCGCCGGTCGGCGACACCATCACCCTCGATGGCCGCCCCTGTGCTGCGCCGCTGCCCGGCTTCAAGCAGGTGCAGCCGCGGGTGTTCGCCGGGTTGTTCCCGCTCAACTCCGACGACTACGAATCGTTCCGCGATGCGCTGGCGAAGCTCCGGCTCAACGACTCGGCGCTACACTACGAGCCGGAGGTGTCCGGTGCGCTCGGCTTCGGTTTCCGCATCGGCTTCCTGGGTCTGCTGCACATGGACATCGTGCAGGAGCGGCTCGAGCGCGAGTACAACCTCGATCTCATCACCAGCGCGCCGACCGTGATCTACGAGGTCGGGATCACCGACGGCACCAGCGAGTATGTGGACAATCCGGCGAAGCTGCCGGCGCCGAACCGCATCGCCGAGATCCGAGAACCCATCATCACCGCCAACATCCTGGTGCCGCCGGACTACGTGGGGGCGGTGCTGCAGTTGTGCACCGAGAAGCGCGGCGTCCAGAAGAAGATGCAGTACCTCGCCAACCAGGTGTCGCTGCAGTACCAATTGCCCCTCGCCGAAGTGGTGCTCGATTTCTTCGACCGTCTGAAGTCGGTGAGCCGTGGCTACGCCTCGTTCGACTACGAGTTCAGCCATTTCGCCGCCGCGCCGCTCGCCAAGCTCGACATCCTCATCAACGGCGACAAGGTCGATGCGCTCTCGATCATCGTCCACCGCGACAGCGCCTACCATCGTGGCCGCGAACTGGTCGACAAGATGCAGGAGCTGATCCCCCGACAGATGTTCGAAGTGGCAGTACAGGCTGCCATCGGCACGCATGTCATCGCGCGCGCCACGGTGAAGGCGCTGCGCAAGAACGTCCTCGCCAAGTGCTATGGCGGTGACATCAGCCGCAAACGCAAGCTCCTCGAGAAGCAGAAAGAAGGCAAGAAGCGCATGAAGCAGGTCGGGTCGGTGGAGATCCCGCAGGAAGCCTTCCTCGCCGTGCTCAAATTGGGCCGCAAATGAGCGGTTACCTCGCCACGATCGCCGCGCTCCTCTCGCTCCTGGCCGTTCCGGTCGCGATCGCCTGCGTGGTCGATGATTGGGTGCTTCGGCCGAAGCGGCAGTTGCGCGCGCCTGCAGGGCAGCCGCTGCCCGACCCTCCGTTGATGCGCGTCCTCTATGGGTTGCTGCCGGTCACGATCCTGGGGCTCTTCTTCAGCCTCTACACTGCCGAGCGGGCGGATTTCAGTCTGGTGTTGGTGGCGGTGGTGGCGGTGTCGGGTGTGGTGCTCCTCATCGATCGGGGGCTGTTGCGACCGCGGCGCGATGCTGCCGCCCGTGCGGCGAGCCGTGACCCGGCGAGCGTCGAGCTACCCGGTACCGTCGACTACGCGCGCAGTTTCTTCCCGGTGATGGCGGTGTTGTTGGTGCTTCGCTCGTTCTTCTACGAACCGTACCGTATCCCCTCGGATTCCATGATGCCGACGCTGCTCGACGGCGACTTCATCCTGGTCAACAAGAATGCCTACGGCCTGCGTTGGCCGGTGCTCAACACCCGCTTCTTGGGGGACGGTGCGCCGCGCCGAGGCGATGTCGCGGTGTTCCGCTATCCGCCCGATCGGTCGGTGAACTTCGTCAAGCGCGTGGTCGGCCTGCCCGGGGACAGCGTGGAAGTGCGTGACGATCAACTGATCATCAACGGCGTCGCGGTGCCGCTCGAACAGAAGGGGCGCTATTCGGACGGCTGCTACCTCAACATGCGGATGGCCGAGGAGACCCTGGACGGGCGCCGACATCAGGTGATGCATTGCCTGTCGGCGGACTACCTGCCGGTCGCGCCGCTCGCCGCCTGCAACCGCGATATCCCGCAGGGCTACCTCTGCAACGAGGCGACCGCCGGCATCAGCGCCGATACCGGCGACAAGCTGCTGCAGGTGCCGGCCGGACATTACCTGGCGATCGGCGACAACCGCGACAACAGCAGTGACGGGCGGGCGTGGGGTTTCATCCCCGAGGACCACTTGGTGGGACGCGCGAGTCTGGTCTGGTTCAACTGGGACCTGCAACGCAGCGGCGGTCCGGATTGGGCGCGCATCGGGACCCGCATCGATTGACCAGCGCCATCACCCCGGGTTTTCCAGCCAAGTGGTTGCGCGATCGCCTCGGGATCGTGCCTAACGAGATGTCGTTGTTCGAGGCTGCCTTCACCCATCGCAGCGCGCCCGGACGCATCAACAATGAACGGCTCGAGTTCCTGGGCGACGCGGTGCTCAACCTGCTGGCCGCCGAGCTGCTCTACCAGCGTTTTCCGGCGGCGAGCGAGGGAGACCTCAGTCGTTTGCGGGCGCGGCTGGTCAGCACGGGACCGCTCGCCGAGGCGGCGCAGTCGCTGGGGCTCGGTGATGAGCTGCGGCTCGGCTCGGGTGAACTCAAGACCGGCGGCTTCCGACGCGAGTCCATCCTCGCCGACGCCCTCGAGGCGCTGATCGGTGCCGTCTACCTCGATGCCGGCCTCGAGGCGGCTCGCGCCGTGGTGACGCGTTTTTGCGGACCCTTGATCGATTCTTTGCCGCCACCGGAGGATCTGAAGGATCCGAAGACCCGGCTGCAGGAGCTGCTGCAGGGTCGCGGGCTCGCCTTGCCGGAATACCGTGTCGAGCAGGTCTCGGGCGAGCCCCATGCGCAGCATTTTTCGGTGCGGTGCGAGGTCCCTGAACTGCACATCGCCACGGTGGGTGAAGGTTCGAGCCGTCGCCGTGCGGAACAGGATGCGGCTCAACACGTGCTTGATGGTTTGGCTGGGGAGGTCCGATGAACGATCCGTCGACAGAGATGGGCGACCTGTCTGCAGGAGCGCCGGCGGAAAGCGCGGCGCCGTTCCGCGCCGGTTTTGCCGCCTTGGTCGGACGACCCAATGTCGGCAAGTCCACGCTGCTGAACGCCTTGGTCGGCGAGAAGCTCTCGATCGTCACGCCTCGTCCGCAGACGACGCGCCATCGCATCGTCGGGCTGGTACATCGCCCGGAGGCCCAGATCGCGTTCGTCGACACGCCGGGGTTGCATGTCGGGGGCAAGCGGGCGCTGAACCGCGCGATGAACCGCGCGGCCGGTGCAGCCTTGGTGGACGCCGACATCGTCGTGTTCGTCGTCGAAGCCCTGCGTTGGAACGCCGAGGACGAAGCCGTGATGCAGCGCATCCGCGACGCGGGGCGGCCAGCGCTTGCGGTGGTGAGCAAGGCTGATCTCATCCAGCCGCGGCAGCGACTGTTGCCGTTCATCGCCGAACTGGCTGCCCGGCATCCGTTTCTCGGCATCGTGCCGGTCTCCGCACGCCGCGACGAGAACCTCGAGCCGCTGGTCGCCGCCATCTCGGCGTTGCTGCCGGAGTCGCCGCCGCTGTTCGATGCCGAGGACCGTACCGATCGCGACCTGCGTTTCCGCATATCGGAGATCGTGCGCGAGAAGCTCACGCTCGAGCTCAACCAGGAAGTGCCCTACGGCATCGCCGTGGGGGTCGAGCGTCTCGAAGAGGAGGACGGTCGACCGGTCGTCCATGTGGTCATCTGGGTGGACCGCGAAGGCCAGAAGCCGATCGTGATCGGCGCCGGAGGCGCCCGCCTGAAGCGCGTCGGAACGGCGGCGCGCCGCGAGATCTCGGCCCTTCTCGACGGGCGTTGTCATCTCGAGCTTTGGGTCAAGGTCCGCGAGAACTGGGCCGACAACGCCGCCGCACTGCGATCGCTCGGGCTGGAGTGACGGTGCGCGGGCGCCGCGTAGAGCTCGACGCCGTGTTCGTGCTGCACCACCGACCGTGGCGCGACACCAGCCGGATGCTCGACGTGTTCACGCGGGAGCACGGACGGCTCATGCTGTTCGCGCGCGGTGTACGCGGTCCGCGTTCGCGCAGCGCCTCGTTGTTGCAGCCGTTCGTACCGTTGCTCGCCTCGTGGACCGGATCGGGCGAGACCGCACAGCTGACGCAGGTCGAGGCGGCACCCGGCGGGTCTGTCGCTGGCCTGCCCGCCGGGGCGCTGCTCTCCGGCTGGTATCTCAACGAATTGTTGTTGAAGCTCGTGCTGCGCGCCGACCCCCAGCCGGCCGTGTTCGACCTCTACGCCCGCACGCTCGATCGGCTGCGCGACGGGCAAGCGGTCGCGGCGGTGCTGCGCGGTTTCGAGCGCGATCTGCTCGTGCAGCTCGGTTTCGGTCTCGAACTCGGTCGCGAGGCGCAGGGTGGCGCGCCGCTGCAGGCCGACAGGTATTATCATTTCCACCCCAGCCTCGGCTTCGTCGCGACAAGCGACGATGCGGAGGCGGCTTACGCCGGCCGGTCGCTGCTGGCGTTGGCGGAAGATGATCTGCAGGAGGATGCCGTGCTCGAAGATGCCCGACGGCTGATGCGCGCTGCGTTGGATGACGCGTTGGAGGGCCGCGAGTTGCGCACACGCAGCGTGGCGCGCGCCGTGAAGCGCAGCGCTGCGCGGGCCGCGGCATCGTCCGTCCAGGTGGCGTCTGCTGCCGTGCCGGCGGTCGGGCCGCCTTCCGGGGAGACGTCGACATGACGGTCGCTGCCGCCACCGGCGGACCCGGTCACCTGGCGCTCGGCGTCAACATCGACCATGTGGCGACCCTGCGTCAGGCGCGTCGTATCCACTACCCGAGCCCCTTGGAGGCGGCCTTGGTCGCCGAGCGCGCGGGAGCCGACAACATCACGCTGCACCTGCGCGAGGATCGTCGCCACATCCAGGATGCCGATGTCGAGGCGATGCGGCCATTGCTCGCGACCCGCATGAACCTCGAACTGGCGGTCACCGACGAGATGATCGACTTCGCCTGCCGGATCCGTCCGGCGGATTGTTGTCTGGTGCCCGAGCGTCGGGCGGAGATCACGACTGAGGGTGGCCTCGACATCGCCGCGCAGGTGGCACGGTTGAGCGCCGAGTGCGCGCGGCTCACCGCCGCAGGCATCCGCGTCGCTTTGTTCATCGATCCCGATCCGGTGCAGATCGAGGCCGCAGCGCGGGTCGGTGCCCCGGTCGTAGAGCTGCATACCGGTCGCTATTGCGAGGTTTCCGGTGCGGATACGGCCAGCGAGCTTGCGCGGCTGCGTCTCGCGTCGCGGATCGCGGTCGAGCATGGCCTCGAGGTGCACGCCGGTCACGGTCTCAACGGCGACAATGTCGCTGCGGTAGCCGCGATCCCTGAGGTGGTCGAACTCAACATCGGCCATTCCATCGTCGCGCGCGCGGTGTTCATCGGTTTTGCAGCGGCGGTCGCCGAGATGCGCGGGCTGATGACAGCCGCGCGGCTTACGGCCGGCGATGGGAGGAAGACGGCATGACCGTGTTGGTGTTCGACATCGAGACCATCCCGGACATCGAGCTCGGGCGGCGTACTTTCGGTTTGGACGGTCTGAGCGATGCACAAGTGGCCGAGGCGATGTTCGCCCAGGCCCGGCGGCATTCGGGGAGCGATTTCCTGCCGCATGAACAGCATCGGATCGTGGCGATCTCTTGCGTCCTTCGCCAGGCCGGTACGCTGAGCGTCTGGAGCCTCGGCGACCTCGATTCGGGTGAGGACGAGCTGGTGCGGCGTTTCTTCGACGGCATCGAGCGGCACACGCCCGATCTCGTGTCGTGGAACGGCGGTGGCTTCGATCTGCCGGTGCTGCACTATCGTGCACTCAAGCACGGCATCGTGGCGCAACGATACTGGGAGAACGGGCAGGGTGATTCCAGCTTCCGCTGGAACAACTACCAGAGCCGTTACCACGAACGGCACACCGACCTCATGGATGTGTTGTCGGGCTTCCAACCGCGCGCCAAGGCGAGCCTGATGGACATGGCGTATCTGCTCGGTCTGCCGGGCAAACTCGGTTTCTCTGGCGCCGAGGTATGGCCCGCCTACCAAGCGGGCGACCTGCAGGGCATCCGCCGATACTGCGAGACCGATGTGCTCAACACCTGGCTCGTGTTCCTGCGGTTCCAGCACATGCGCGGTCGCATCGACACCACCGAACTCGCCGAGGAGCACCGGCGCGTGCGTGACCTGCTGGCCGGATCGACCGAGCCGCATCTCGCCGAGTTCCTGGCCGCGTGGGATACGCCGGCGACATGACCCGCGGGTCGATGCAGCCCGGTCCGCCCGAGGAGGGCGTCGTGACCGCACTCAACCACGATGGCGAGGGGGTCTTGCGCGGCGAGAAGACCGCGTTCGTGCCCGGGGCGCTGCCCGGTGAGCAGATCCGCTTCCGGCGGGTGCGTCGTCACCGGCAACATGACGAGGCGGAGCTGCTCGAGCTCGTGACGGCGTCCCCCTCGCGTGTGGCGCCGCCCTGCGCGCACTTCGGCGTTTGCGGGGGCTGCGCCATGCAGCACATCGACCCGGCCGCCCAGATCGCTGCCAAGCAGGCCGAGATCGCGGCGACGCTCGCGCGTATCGGCCGCGTGGAGCCGCGTCGTTGGCTCGAGCCTGTGCGCGGGCCGTCACTCGGCTATCGGCGTCGTGCGCGTCTCGGCGCAAAGTTCGTCCCCAAGCGCGGGCGGGTATTGGTCGGGTTCCGTGAACGGTCAAAACCCTATGTGGCGGCGCTCGACGCCTGCGCGGTGTTGGCGCCGCCGCTCGATGGTCTGATCACGCCCTTGTCGGAGCTGCTCACCGGGCTCGACAGTCGACGCACGATCCCACAGGTGGAGGTCGCGGTCGGCGAGGATGCCGTGTCGCTCGTTTTCAGGGTGCTCGAACCGCCGGGTATGTCCGATCTCGCGGCACTCCATTCCTTCGGCGAGGCCCAGGGGCTGCGCATCCACCTGCAGCCCGCCGGCAACGACAGCATCCGACTGCTGCGTGGGCCCGATGCGCAGTGGGCCGCTGCAGCGGCGGCCGACGAGCCGTGGCTGCACTACTCGCTACCCGTCGCCGGCCGCGATGAAGACCTGCGCTTCGCTTTCCGGCCCACCGACTTCATCCAGGTCAATGCTGCGGTCAACCGGATGTTGGTCGCGCAGGCGGTCGATCTTCTCGAGGTCGGCCCTGAAGACCGGGTGCTCGACCTCTTCTGCGGTCTGGGCAACTTCACGCTGCCGCTCGCGCTGCGCGCACGCGAGGTGGTCGGCATCGAAGGGGATGCCGCGCTGGTGGCGCGCGGCACCCAGAACGCCGCGCTCAACGGGATCGGCAACGCGGTGTTCCATGCGGCCGATCTCGCGTCCGCCGAGGGTGGTGCGGCCGCGTTGGCCGGTGGCTTCAGCCGTGTGCTGCTCGATCCGCCTCGAGCGGGTGCGCTCGAGGTGTTGCCGCGGATCGCTGCACTCGGCGCCGAGCGCATCGTCTATGTCTCCTGCCATCCCGGGACGCTCGCCCGTGATCTCGAGCAGCTCTGTCATGTCCATGGCTATCGCCTCGAGGCTGCCGGCGTGATAGACATGTTCCCCCACACGACGCATGTGGAATCCATGGCAGTCTTGGAGCGCGCCCGATGACCCTCGGCCCACTCATGATCGATCTCGA
>Ga0315906_10000562_pt1 | contig 59400 bp, 51 predicted proteins | sample LakEriMetagenome_4_FD_203526 | JGI IMG/M metagenome (GOLD analysis project Ga0315906, IMG submission 203526) | Freshwater fungal communities from buoy surface, Lake Erie, Ohio, United States - Buoy 2 MA122 | ecosystem: Environmental > Aquatic > Freshwater > Lake > Lake biofilm | place: USA... | reverse complement strand
TATTTTAAAACTGTCTCTTGAAGCTAATTATGATGATTATCTTGAAAAAAAATGATAATTAGACAGAAGTTCTCTATGTGAACAAGAGAACTTTATCTTCTTTTGTTTTCAAAATGAGAATTGCTGATGAATTGGGGAGAGGGGAGAAAAAATTCTGTCAAGTTCTCTAGACAACTGTGCAAAATCTAAAATTTTCTTGTTATGACTGTAGAGAAAGAGTAGTTTTATGTTAAGCGAATCCGACCGTGAGCCTATCCAAAGAAACCAATCATCCCGATCGCACCTATTTCGCTCGTTCTCTCCAGCGATATGAATTATGAATTGGGGAGAGGGGAGAAAAAATTCTGTCAAGTTCTCTAGACAACTGTGCAAAATCTAAAATTTTCTTGTTATGACTGTAGAGAAAGAGTAGTTTTATGTTAAGCGAATCCGACCGTGAGCCTATCCAAAGAAACCAATCATCCCGATCGCACCTATTTCGCTCGTTCTCTCCAGCGATTGGAGCAGGATGTGCTGAGAATGGGAACCTTGGTCGAAGAATCCTTTCGTCTTAGCCATCAATCCCTCTTTGCTAGGGATTTGGAAATGGCGAAAAAAATCGCCCCCCTCGATAAGGAAATCGATCGCTACTATCGTCAAATCGAGTTAGATTGTGCCACTCTCATGACTCTACAGGCTCCCGTAGCCCAAGATTTGCGGCTTTTAAGTGCTTTTATGCAATTAGTGCGCGATTTGGAACGGATCGGCGATTATGCCAAGGATTTAGCCGAAATAGCACTCAAGTTATTCGCCTATACTCCTCATGATTGTATGAGTGAGATCGAGGCCATGTCCCACCATGCTCAGTATATGTTAGCCACGAGTCTGGTTGCTCTGGCTGACCTCGATCAAGAAGCCGGTCCAAAGGTCAAAGAACTAGATAATACGGTCGATCGAGCCTATGACTATCTCTATCACACTCTCGCCCATCAAAGAGATATTAAGGGTGTGGTGGAACCGATCCTGCTGATGGCTTTACTAATCCGTCATCTGGAACGTATGGCCGATCACGCCACCAATATCGCCCAAAGGGTATCCTACATCGTTACCGGACAGAGAGGCTGAGGGTGTGGAGGCCTTGAGTTGATTTCCCTCGATCTCTGGCCCGCGCTTTTAGCGTTTACGACTCAGGGGGTTTAAAATTTCACTTAACCCCTCTCCCAAGAGAGATAAACCCACCACCATCGTGGTCATTGCTAATCCGGGGAATAAAGTGGTCCACCAGATGCCTGTAGATAAATCCGCCAAAGCTTCCTTGAGATCATGACCCCATTCTGGCACTTCTTCTGGTAATCCTAAGCCTAAAAAGCCTAAACCGCCTAAAACCAGGATCGCATCCGCCGCGTTGAGGGTAAAAAGAACCGGGACACTTTGGACGACATTAAAGAAAAGATATTTTGATAGTATCCGGCCTGGACTAGCACCGATCGCTCGTGCCGCTTCGATAAATAACTCATTTTTAACGCTGGCGGTTTGATTTCTGACCACGCGAAAATATTGGGGAATATAGGCAATGCTAACAGCGATCGCTACATTGACGATACCACGACCCAAGACGAAGGCGAGAGCCACCGATAATAATAACCCCGGCAAGGTGTAGAGGGTATCCATGAGAAAGAGGAGAACGCGATCGATCTTACCCCCCAAATAACCGCTAATTAACCCTAAAGGAACCCCGATGACTAAAGATAATCCTGTGGCCAAAAATACCACGGACAAGGCCGCCCGGGTCCCGAATAGGGTGCGGGAAAAGACATCATAACCGCGCACATTCGTCCCGAACCAATGCCCGGAACTGGGGGCTTGTAGGGGATAATTGCTTAAAATGTCGGTTGGATCCTGAATCAGGCCGATCGCTTGCAGAAGGGGCGAAAACAGGGCAATCAGGATAAAAATAATTGTCAATACCAACCCCACCCCTAGGAGCTTAGTGGTTAGGTTGGGTTTCAGAAAAGGATCGATCGGCAATTTAACAGGAGTCATCGACAAAATTTAGCCATTGCATAGAACGCTAATTGTAGAAGACAAGGCTAACCTGAGACAAGAGCAGTGTTTTTTTCAGACAGCCGGGGCCGAAACGACCATAAACCAGAGCAAGACTGCTAACGCTAAAACAGTTAGTTTAATGAGGATATAAAGCAGTCCGTTGGGATAAAGGAGATCGTGAAACATATTGCCTCCTTGGGAGAGTAGCGATTGTCTCTCTCTATCTTTGATCTTAAGTCTTTCTTTGTTCACCTGACGCACAACTTAACAAAACGTGCGATTATAGGGAAAAAGATTTTTTTACTAGCTATGGCACTACTGACCACAGGAAAACCATTTATTCGCGATCTGGAACAATACGGCGCTTTAGGTGTTTACGCACCCTTAGAAGGAGGTTACGAGGGACGCTATCAAAGACGTTTACGGGCCACTGGGTACAATGTCCTGCATATCACCGCTAGAGGTCTAGGCGATTTAAGTGCCTATCTTACCGGCATTCATGGAGTCCGTCCCCCCCATTTAGGTAAAAAAAATATCGGTCGGGAAGCAGCCGTGGGACCGGTTTATTTTATTCCTCCCATTGCTACCTATCAATTGGAAAATTTACCCCCCAAATCTAAAGGTTTAGTGATTTGGATTATTGAAAGTTTTGTTTTGTCCTCGGAAGAAAAACAATACTTAATTAATCTTAGTCAACAGGAACCCCGGTTAAAATTTGTCCTCGAGTTGGGTGGGGAAAGATATTTCCGTTGGCAACCTTTGAGCAAATCTTTAATCGCTGCCTAGAATTACCGAAATAACACGGGTACTAAAATATCCCTCCCTCAAACCCTCTCCCCGGAGAGGGAAACTTCATTTATTGAGAGTTTGTTGTTCCTCCCTCACCCTTTGCTATTTATTTTTAGAACTGATATTACCTCAAGATATGGCTAGAATCCCCTAGATTCCCAGCGCTGAAAGCGCCAAGGTTTTGACCAATAGGCTTTTATCTGTCTATTTCCTTCTTTCCAAGTGCATTGAATCTGAGAATTAGCAGGATTCGCACCACATTGGGGCTGAAGATTCAAAATACTAGAGATTTCCCTAGGATTAATCTGAGGATCGGAACCAAAACTTTTTTCGACAATTCTTCTCTCCACTGCCACCTTATTAGTGGGAGTCAGATGGAAATAATCAGACTGGGTAAGCAAAATCGAAGATAATAGAGTTTCAAACATTGTGATTAATCGCAACCTCAGAGATAAAACCAATAGATATCTCCAAAATTTATAACCGACATTCCGCACATCTTCACATACTTTTATATATTTTTACATTCCCCAAGATGTTTTATTGTTCTTCGATTCCCCAGTGCGGTTACTCAGGCCTAACACTCCCAGCTTAATCGGTACAAAAGAACTGATAATTGCTGCTGGCAACCCTGGCTGAAAACTGTCTTAATTTTGCCAGTTGACCTAGGTGAATTTGCCATAACATGGGATATGGTTGCCGCAAAAACCTAGGAGTTAGATCGTGACAGTAAGAGTTCGTATTGCCCCCAGTCCCACGGGAAATTTACACATTGGAACCGCACGCACAGCCGTGTTTAACTGGCTTTTTGCCCGTCATCACCGGGGGAAATTTATCTTGCGCGTGGAAGATACAGATTTAGAGCGTTCTCGACCAGAATATACGGAAAATATTCAAGCGGGCCTACAATGGTTAGGACTGAATTGGGATGAAGGTCCTTTTTTTCAAACTCAACGCCTTAATTATTATCGTCAAGCCATTCAAACCCTGCTCGATCGAGGTTTAGCCTATCGTTGTTATTGTACCCCGGAAGAATTGGAAAAAATGCGGGAAGAACAAAAAGCCCGCAATCTTGCCCCCCGTTACGATAATCGTCATCGTTATCTCACCCCCGAACAACAAGCTCAATTCGAGCAAGGGGGGAGAAAAGCAGTAATTCGTTTTATTATTGACGATGATCGAGAAATTATTTGGCAGGATTTAATCCGGGAAAAAGTTATCTGGAAAGGTAGTGATTTAGGTGGCGATATGGTGATCGCTCGTACCTCGGAAAATGGGGAGGAACAATTCGGTCAGCCTCTCTATAATTTAGCGGTAGTTGTTGATGATATCGATATGGAAATTACCCATGTTATTCGTGGGGAAGATCACATCGCTAATACGGCTAAACAAATTCTTTTATACGAAGCTTTAGGGGCAAAAGTGCCGGAGTTTGCCCACAGTCCTTTGATCTTAAATCAGGAGGGTCGCAAGTTATCTAAACGGGATGGAGTCACTTCGATCGATGATTTCCGAAAACTGGGTTTTCTGCCGCAAGCTTTGGTTAATTACATGACTCTACTGGGTTGGACTCCTCCCGATTCCACTGAAGAAATTTTTACCCTTGAAACGGCCGCAGAAGTGTTTAGTTTAGAACGGGTAAATAAAGCGGGGGCAAAATTTGACTGGACTAAACTGGATTGGATTAATAGTCAATATCTCCATCGTTTAACCGGTGAGGAATTAGTGCCTTTACTTCTCCCATACTGGCAAGAAGCAGGGTATAATTTTGATGCTGAAACCGATCGAGCTTGGTTGATCGGTTTGGCTACTCTCATCGGTCCGAGTTTAACTCGTTTAAGCGATGCTGTCGCTGAAAGTCGCTTACTTTTAACCCCTCTGGCTAATTATAATCAGGAGGCTTTAAGTCAATTACAATTAGAGGGAGTTAAGGATATTATCAAGGATATTCTCGCCGCTATTACTCCCGATTTGACTGGAGAAGTTGCCAAGGGAATTGTGGAGACCACAACTAAAGCCCATCGGGTTAAAAAAGGTCTAGTAATGAAGTCTCTGCGGGCCGCTTTGATGGGGGAGTTACACGGTCCTGATTTAATGCAGTCTTGGCTACTTCTCAATCAAAAAGGTTGGGATCTATCCCGTCTTCAGCAAGCAGTAAATAGTTAAATTGATTGGCTATCAGTTATCAGAAAATTTCTCGTATATTAGGGTTGACAAATGCCCTAATATTGTTATATACTTTTTAGTATAATGGGAATCCGTGTCGCCCTGCATACCCTGCTCGTGATCGATTACTGAGGGGATGGGGGTGAATTTTTCCCCTAGCTGTCAGGGACGATCTAGAAACTTTCTTAATTTTTAGGCATTATCCGCAACTTTTCCCTAAATATAGATTTGTTAATCTCCTGACAAAAACCTATGGGTGAAAAAAAACGAATTGGACTTCTCACCAGTGGCGGTGACTGTGCGGGTTTAAATGCCGCCATTCGTGCCGTTGTCCACCATGCCAGTGGCAATTATGGCTGGGAAGTGGTGGGTATTCGAGAAGCAACGAACGGATTAGTTAGCCGTCCCCCCAAAACCACTATCTTTGATATTGAAGGAGTCGATCGCCTGTTGGTGATGGGAGGAACAATTCTCGGTACTACCAATAAGGGGGATCCCTTCGCTTTCCCGATGCCCGATGGAACCTTGATCGATCGCTCTCAGGACATCATCGACGGCTATCATAGTCTGGGACTGGATGCCCTGATCGGCATCGGTGGCGATGGTAGTCTGGCGATTTTGCGCCGTATTGCCCAACAGGGAGGCATTAATCTGATTGGTATCCCCAAAACCATCGATAATGATGTGGGAGCTACAGAAGTCTCCATCGGCTTCGATACAGCTACTAATATTGCCACAGAAGCCCTCGATCGCCTCCATTTTACCGCCGCTAGTCATAACCGGGTGATGATTCTAGAAGTTATGGGTAGAGATGCCGGCCATATCGCCCTGGCTGCCGGTATTGCGGGGGGGGCCGATATCATTCTCATTCCCGAAATTCCCTACCGATTAGAGAAGATCTGCGAGAAGATCCGGCAACGGCAGCGTATGGATAAACAGTTTTCTCTGATTATTGTCTCCGAGGCCGTGCGTACCGAAACCGGCAATCGCCTAGTGCAAAAGGAAGCCCTAGGAGAAGATCGTCTCGGGGGTATCGGTCGCTATTTAGCCGAAGAAGTTGCTAGGGAAACTGGGGCCGAAACGAGAGTGACTTTCCTGGGCCATATTCAACGGGGGGGTATTCCTTCTCCGATGGATCGCTTACTGGGGGCGGCTTTTGGCGTAGCGGCCGTGGATCTGATCGCTCGGGGAGAATTCGATCGCATGGTGGCCTGGCAAAATCGGCAAGTGGTCAGTGTTCCCATTGAGGAGGCGATTAAAACCTATCGCGTCGTCGATCCCGAAGAAACTTTAGTCAAAACCGCCAGGGGTTTGGGTATTTGTCTAGGGGATTGAGATTAAATCTAGGGGAATCGGTGCGAGAATTAATTCTTAAGTATCGCCCTTTCCCCACCGATTAAAATTACCCCTCAAATAAAGATAAATTTTGATAATTATTTTTCGGCAATTTTGCCAGTAAACCTAAATGATTAATAGTTCGGTTAATGTAGCAGAAAGATTGTTAGAAATCAACAATCTTGATCGAGAATTATTTAATTATTTTCAAGACAAATTACTTGATTCTGAGCAATTATCTCGTACCCTAGTCAGTTTTCAAGGTAATAAGAACCAACCAGTTTATCGCTGGTATAAATATAAAGAGGGTTTTTCCGTTGATCTGATAGTTTATCTTCTAGAAAAATATGGTATCAAACAAGGAAAAATACTAGACCCTTTTGCGGGCAGCGGAACAACTTTATTTGCGGCGGCGGCCAGGGGTTTATCAGCAGATGGAATAGAACTATTGCCGATTGGACAAGAATTAATTATTACTAGACAAATTTTAGAAAATGGCTTAAATAGTGATGATATACATCGTCTAGAGTATTGGTCTAACCATAGCCTTTGGCAACAGGTAGATGACAAAGTTAAGTTATTAGAATTACCAATTACTCAAGGAGCATATCCCCAAGAAAATCAGGCTTGTATAGAAAGTTACTTAGGGTTGATTGCCCAAGAGAATGAGCGAGTGCAAGCGATCTTAAAATTTGCCTTACTTTCTATTCTCGAATCAATTAGCTATACTAGAAAAGATGGTCAATACCTCCGTTGGGATTATCGTTCTGGTAAACAACAGGGTAAAAATATATTTGACAAAGGAAAAATTTTAGACTTTAAAATTGCCCTACATAGCAAGTTACGAGAAATTCTCGCAGATTTAGAGCCTAGTCAGCAACAATTGGAACTTTTTTCTAGAGATTATCCTCGGGGAAAAATTCAACTATATCAAGGTTCTTGTCTTGAGATTTTGCCAGAGATTTCGTCAGAAAAATACGATTCTATTATTACTTCTCCTCCTTATTGTAATCGCTATGATTATACTCGTATCTACGCTTTGGAATTGGCTCTATTGGGAATAGATCAACTACAATTAAAACAATTACGTCAACAAATGCTTAGTTGCACTGTTGAAAATAAACCCAAAGAGTTACTAAAAATCAATGAACATTGGTCGCCAGCCATTGCCATAACTGATCGTCAAAAATTATTAGAAAGTATCCTAGGTTGTTTAGAGGAATTAAAATCAAGCAAGGCCTTAAATAACCATGGTATTCCTCGGATGATTAGGGGGTATTTTCTGGAAATGTCTTGTCTAATTTATGAATGCTTTCGGGTTATGAAATCCTCGGGTATTTTCTGTATGATTAATGATAACGTGCGCTATGCGGGAGCTAGTATTTCTGTAGATTTAATTTTGTCAAAAATTGCTGAAGAAATTGGATTTAAAGTAGAAAATATTTTAGTAGTTCCTCAGGGAAAAGGTAATAGTAGTCAGCAAATGGGATGTCATGGTAGAGAATCTTTAAGAAAATGTATTTATGTGTGGAGAAAGCCTTAATGGAAAAACCCTATCTCTTGCATTTAAACCAAAGTTGTGATTTGGAGACTACCTATGAAGCTATCCGTTCAGGATTTATTGCTCTAGCCTTAGAAAAAAATCAGAGAGCTACTCCTTTAATTGCAGAAGCAAGAACCTTAAAAATTATTGCACAAACCGTAAACAATCCTAGAGATTTACTAAACATCCCAGATATTCAAGCGGCTTTATTAACTGCATCGGGAATTTCTGATAAATCTAAAAATTATTTACATCCCCAAGACAAGGTAGAAGCAATTCAAGAATTAATTGTCAATTTTCTGGAACCTGCGGGGACTAATTTTGTCGAGGAGTTAGTCTATAGATTTCTATTGATTCGGGGTGACACTTTAGGAGGAATCATGAGAAACGCGGGTGGCTCCTTAGCTCAAAGTAAATTTACTCGTTCTCTATTAGCAACTTTAAGAGTAGCAGGAATTGCTTATGATTGGCTCAATTCTAGTAATAATCAATGGAGAGAAGCTGAAGAAATGACACCTAATCTAGAAATCTTGGTTAGAGGTGTTAGCTGGTTAAATAACAGCCAACCAAGAACAATAATTTATAATGTCAATGTTCCCATTGTTAATAACAGCAATATTCATTTGTGTCTTTTAAAATGTGATTCGACGCAATTAGCTAATCAAAAAAACAAAAAACAAACCTTACAATCTCCTGATTTATACATTGCTTTGGGAGAATTGAAAGGTGGGATTGATCCCGCGGGAGCAGATGAACATTGGAAAACTGCTCGTACTGCTTTGCAGAGAATTGATGATGCTTTTAGAAAAATATCTAAGCATCCTTATACTTTTTTTATCGGCGCTGCTATTGAAACAAAAATGGCCAGGGAAATTTATCAGCAATTAGAGACGAAAAAACTCACCAATGCCGCTAACTTAACCAATGATAATCAACTGGTTTCAATTATGCGTTGGCTATGCCATCTTTAACCTAGTTAATATCTAGAAAATTACCAGTCAAATAAAGTCCAGTTGGGTTGGTTAGCAACGCATAAACCACCCAATTCTGATTGGATGGCAAGAAGAATTAACCAGCCTAATCTTTGTGTCTTTGTGTCTTTGTGTCTTTGTGGTTATTTTCTGCGATCGCTTGTTAATTTTCCCTCAATCTTGGTCCCATTATTTGTGATAGTATATAGTTAGACTTCGACCATTTGGGAGAGGCAAACTATGATAGAGTATAATTTAGATGCCGCGCATAGCATTCTCTATATGCAACCTAAATCTGCACTTGCGGCGGAAGATTTCATCAAGATTGCGGAGGCAGTGGACCCCCACATTGAGGCCACTGGTGGCCTTGCTGGCGTAATCATCGAAGTTCCCACGTTCACTGGTTGGGAGAGTTTTGGTGCCTTGGTCGCTCATTTCCGGCTGATACGCGACCATCACAAGTACGTCAGTAAAGTTGCAGTGGTGACTGATTCCACTCTGGTTAAACTGATTGAAAGTCTGGCTTCCCACTTTGTCGCGGCTGAAGTCAGGCAGTTTCCTTGGGGGGAAACCGAGGTAGCGACTCAATGGATCTTGGGCGGCTCCTGATTCCCTTACAGTACAATGGACATTTCCAGAAATTAACCTCAATCTAGCCCGAATTTTGGAGATGTCTAATACACGGTTGGATCGATAGAGAAAGAATCCGAGTCATGAAATAGAAGGTAAAATACTGGTCTTATACCAAATCCGTTTTTAATAGTATGATTAACTCCCAAGTTATCAGGATTTAGGCATAATCGGTGGAGTTTTTGGGTTTCGTTGCGAGGGACTAACCGACAAAACTCACCCCATCACCAGCCAATTGACTTTTTGCCGCAAACCCTAATCAAAAAATCTCCCCGTAATAAGGGAGATTTTAGCTAATATCTAGAGTTATTACCCGAAAAATTACACTAATTTCAGATCGGGATAATTAGCGAGAATGTCATCTTGACTGAGAACATCACCCTCGCTTTGGGGGGTCCAAATCACTTCTACTGCTAAAAGTCGATCGCCTCCCATACTACCAATTTGTTGCAGGGCCTGTTTCAAGTCTTGGGAATCATTAATTTTGGGTAGAGAAAATTTACCAACAATGCCGGCTAAAATAGTCACCAAAATATAGCCTTCCGGTGCGGTTTTAGCTAATTCTCCGGCCGATTCGGGTAAAATATTTTCTGTAGAACCTTGACGCAGTTGATTATTGTAATTAGTTAAGGTTTCCGCCGTTAGTTTACCGCGTTCGTTGAGGGACCACTGATTAAACTTCGCTTCTGCACTGCTGAGGCTGGTTTGTTGGCAATCGACGTTACCATAAACCCAGTATTCCGGATGACGTAACAGGGCGAGGGCCGATTCTTGTAAGACTTCGACTCGTCCCTCGGAGGTGCTAGTATCGACAGTTAGGGCGATTTGATTTAATTCTTGTTGCAGATAACGGGCATTAGCCAACAAACCCACCTGTACTTTAGCCACGGAGACGGTTTCATAACCGGATTCTATCGTCATACCATTCTCGTCACTGCCTCCACCATTACGGAAAGCATTAACGAGGAAATTGGCAATAGCAAAAAAGATTAACAGAGAAATTAAGCCACCGCCACCACCACCCCAAAAGAAGGGTAAAAGGAAGGGAAAACCAATACCTCCACCGTAACCCGGGGAACTGTAACCACCACCTCTAGAAGGGCTAATACTGCGACTAGGGGCGCGAAAACTACCGCCCCCCATTCTACCCCCCGATGCCGCTAAAGCACTGGGAATAGAACCGAAAATCAGCGTTGTCACTAATCCCAGAACTAATAGCGGCTTGGCAAGCGATCGAACTTTAGTTAAAATTTTGTCAATCATAAGAACACCGAAGCAACCCTTTATTTACTAGCATAACCAGTTTCTCGCTCAGAGATAGACAAATCCCGAATAGGGATAACCGAATCAGTTATCAGTGATCAGTTATCAGTTAGAAGGTGTTGGGTATTGAGATTTTAGGGTTTTGGGGTTTTGGGGTTTTTTAGTTGAATTCCCCCATTCCCCCATTTCCCCATTCCCCCATTCCCCCATTCCCCCATTTCCCCAAATTTATGACTTGGAATTTCTCCCCTCCCACGGATTCGGACTTAGGCGATCGCGAAGTACCCTTAGAAAATCATCATCTCTGGGGTAAAAGGATTGCTTTACTGGTGACAGGAGGGATTGCGGCCATGAAAGCGCCGCTAATTGCCCGATCTTTGCGGAAATTCGGGGCCACAGTCGTGGCTTTTGTCTCGGAAGAAGCTTTAAGATACGTCACTAAGGAAGCTTTGGAATGGAGTACGGTTAATCCCGTAATTAGCCAATTAACGGCAAAAGCAGAACATTTAAGCGATCAATCTCCCTTTGATCTTTATTTAGTCGCTCCCGCTACCTATAACACCATTAATAAGTTTCGTTACGGAATCGCTGACGGAGTGATCACTTCATGCTTGGCCTCGGCCTTGGGACGACAGGAAAAGGGAAAAACTAAAATTCTGCTTGTCCCCACCATGCACGGCAGTTTACATAATGCTATTCTGAGCGAATCTTTGCAAACGCTTGATCGCTGGGGAGTTCAGATTATGCCACCCCGGGATGATTACGGTAAACACAATCTCCCCGGGGAAAAAGAGATTACCGTGGCAGCCTGTGGGATTCTCAGTAATTCTGTCCTGAAAAATATGCCGATTTTAGTCACTGGTGGACCCACACCCGTGATTATCGATAATATTCGTCGTTTAACCAATCGTTTTACCGGACAATTAGGGGCCGCTATTGCAGAAGAATTATACCTGCGCGGGGCCAAGGTGCAGTTAATCCACGGACGGGGCAGCTATACACCCCCCGCTTATTTACCCCATGAAATTATTGAAACTTATGACGAGTATCTAGGGAAGGTGATGGGAGAATTAGAGAGTAAAGATTATAAATTTGGCATTTTTTCGGCAGCAGTGGCAGATTATCGCTTAGAAAGCCCTTTTTCTGGTAAGATTCCCAGTGGAGGGCAGTTAAATCTTAATTTTGTGCCGACGGAAAAGGTGATTGACAAGGTGAGAGAAAATTTTCCCGATTTAGGGATGGTGACTTTCAAGTATCAGGAGGGAGTTAGTCAGGAGGAGTTACTGGAAATCGCCCGTAAACGCCTAGAAAAGGGCTATCAGGCCGTCATTGCTAATAGGGGTGAGGAAAAGGGCGATCACGGGGAACAGGTGGCTTATTTGGTGACAAAAGCGGCACTGGGGAAATTTATCGGCAAAAAAGCGATCGCTATTGGCATCGCCGAATATTTAGAAGAGCGAGCCAAAAATGTTACAATCAAAAAAATTTAATATTTTTTAATATTAATTTGCAAAAATTTAGGGTAATACAGTCATGGGTAACATCAACTTCGTCAAAGAGAATAAGATCGTGGTAGCGGCAGATGGAGCGAATTTACGAGAGAAAGCAATCCAGAATGGCGTTGATATCTACACTTTTGGCGGTAAATTGATGAATTGTGGCGGTTACGGTCAGTGTGGTACTTGTATAGTGGCAATTGTCGAGGGGATGGAAAATCTCTCCGCTAGAACCGACTTTGAGCAGCGCTGTCTGAAGAAAAAACCCGAAAATTATCGTTTAGCCTGTCAAACCATGGTTAATGGCCCTATTAGCGTCCAAACTAAACCAAAATAGCATTTATCGGTTTTTTAGCTGCGGCCTGGTCGGTGATCACTGATAACTGATCACCGATCACTAATACAAACTAACTAGGAACAATATTTAAGAAAGCATCGAAGTCTTTTAATGCTTCTTGGAATTGATTAGCAGCGAGACTAGCATCTTTTTCTTTGGCTGCCGCATCGATACGTTCAAAGTGAACGAAAAGATTTTTCGCTAACTGCTTGGCTTTTTCTTGGTCTTTGGGCAGTAAATTACGCGATAATCCTACCATTTCCTGACGCAATTGCCCCAAAGGGCCGTGGATATAGGTGCGAGTATCTACCCAATTTTTGTCAGCGATGAGGTCTTGCAAAACGCTCATTTTTTGGCGAAATCCTTCTATGGGTTGGATGTAAACCTGTAACTGTTCGATTTTTTGCGGACTATAGACGGTGGGGATAGTTGCTTGGGGACCACTGCAACTAACCAGCAGCGTAGTAACTAGGACTAAAACTAGGGAAATAATCGAGCGAAGACGTGGCATTGGTTTATATGTACTATTTAACAAACTATTGACGTTCTCTCCCTTAACCAGTCAAGGTATCGGGACGATTTTTACTTTATCAGAATTTTGGGTTTAAAACCTCGCCCCTTTTAGGGTATCCATTGGTCACATCTTTCATTAACAAAAAGAGAAGAAACTTAAAAAAGGGCTCTTCTCGACTTTGTGTGATAAGTTTAACTTATATAGTAGCGATCGGTCTTTGTGTCCTCTGTGTCTCTGTGGTTCGTTCCACTGAAAAGTTCCTGAACAGTAATGATTGTAAAGGAAATGGAATGACGGGACGCATTAGCAATAACTTGGGGATGATTGCGAAGAATTAGGGAAATATGGTCAGTATCGAGAATATATTGAGACACAAATCTTTATCCTCTACAGATAATATGAGGGATCTACTTCACTGTCATCATCTAAAGGGTGAGGGGTTATCTAGAGGTGTTGTCCATGATATCGTTTCAATTTGGCTAATTTGTTCGATAAAGGTTGTTTGTAGTTGGGAAATGGCTTCTTCTTTGGTGGGTGCTTGGACTCGAAAATGAGGCAATTCAGCGATAGATACAGCATATTGACCATTTTTAAGGGTTTCTATCAGTATTTTTACCTTTAGATTAGCTGATGGTTGGGAGGGTGGGATATTGAGATTGATGACCATAGCATTTTGTTGATTTATCGCTTTACTTCCTTATTTTATTGGAAGTCATGATAAGTATGAGGCATTTTTTGGTAAGTTAGGATTTAGAGAGTTGCGTTGCCGAAGGCAGACTGTGTGATCACTCGTTTTCAATTATGGGTAATATCAATTATGGCTAAAATGTTTCCCCCAGATGCGCCTTCTAATCCTAATTTACGGGGAGAATCAGACGTATATCATTTACTATCTCAACTTGACGATGATTTTTACATTTTTCAAGACAGATACTGGATTTTTAAGAATAAATATGGAGCTAGAACTGAAAGAGAAACGGATTTCTTGTTAGTTCATCCCCAGAAAGGTCTATTGATTATTGAAGTCAAGGGAGGAACTCGATTTTCTTACGACGGGGAACATGATAAGTGGAAATCGGGAGATAATATTTCTTATCAAAATCCCTACAAAAAACAATTAGCTAACTCAAAGAATTTGCCGTTATTCCTAAAAAGTAAACTACCTAGTTTGACAAATCGTTGGATAACTTGTGGATATGCAATTTGTTTTCCTCATATTGATATTTTAGAGGGAAATTTAGCTCCCTTTATGGAAAGAGAAGTTACTTTATTTAGAGATGATCTAAAAAATCTAGGTGAGAAAATCAACGAAATATATAGTCATTATAGTAATAATAGTCATAAACATCTTGGTAAAAATATAGTAGAAGAAATTAAAACTTTAATTACCCGTAATTCAGAATTTAGAAAATCCCTCAGTGCAGAACTAGAAGATGAGAAACAAACTATAATTAAGCTGACTAAAGAGCAACAAGAAATTTTAGATGGTTTTTATAAAGTTAAAACTCCAATCCTTATTGATGGACCTGCGGGAACAGGAAAAACTCAACTCGCAATCTCACAAGCTATTTCAGATATTCAATCTGATAGATTAGTTTTATTCATTACTAATTCTCAGGATTCAAAAGATTATATCTATAAGGAAATTTCGCTTAATGTTGCAATTAATAATGATCTTTTAAAGATATTTACGCTTAAAGAACTTAGTTTATTACAAAAAGTTTTAGAAAATAAAGAAAATTTAGAAGAAGTCAGAATTATTATTGATGAGGCACAACAATTAGATGGTGATTTTTTAAGAAAAATAGCTGACTATGCTAGTCAAATGTTTAATCGATCAATTTTAATTTTTAAAGATGATTCTCAAAAAACTAATGAAAATGATATACAAGAGATATTTAAACCCTTTAATTATACCCTGCAAAAAGTAATCAGAAACACAATTAATATTTTTGATTCTTACGAAGAATATATTAGTCCAACCTATAAAGTAAAAAAGCCTGTCAGACAGTTTAAGGAAGTCATCACAGATTATTACATAACTGATGAAGACTTAATTAAAGCCATAAAAAGCAATATTTTGGCATTAATAAACGATGAAAAGGTTTTACCTAAACACATAACAATCCTCTTTTCTAAACAACCAAGTCAAAACTTTCTTGACTCGATAGCATCAAAAATTTCTACTTTCAAATTTAAGCGATTCTCTCTCGCTAGTCCTCAAACAATTACTTGGTCAACTATTTACGATTTTCAAGGCTTAGAAAATCATATAATTTTATTAGTGGAATTAGAACCAGAACCCATTTCTGAGACCATTCGCTTAAGAAGATTAAGATATATTGGTCGCTCAAGAGCTTGTAGTATTTTATACATCTTTTTAAGAAAAGATATGTCTTCAGATATAATTAATATTGCCGATATATTTTAAAATTTGTAAAAGTCATCAAGTCATCTAATCCTTCACTCTCACTATTCTAATCCTTCACTCTCACTATTATTCGATAGCTCAGTAAAATCAAAGTAATCACAAAAGTTGAAATTATCTTTATGGGAAAAAATTGATGACAAAACCCTTGAAATAGTATGAGAAATTGGTCGAGGTAAATAATTTTCTACATTTTTACGAAATAAATTTTCATCAAAAGTCTGGCCATTATCTTGATGAGATAAGATCCATAATGCGTACAATGCGTTGAGATTTAAGTCAATGGATTTTGTAGAAAGAAAGGTTTGAAATTGAGCAATTAGTTTTTCACGCAATCTTTCATCATTTTTAATCATCATGAGAATATATGGCGGATCTTTTTTTCGAGGTTTTACTAAATGATGAATTAATCTTGTTCTGGCATAATCCATGATATTTTGATTCTTAAAAATATCATTCATTGCTTTGTATGCGGAAAATATTATGTTATTAGGAAATCCAAAGATAATAAATTTAACAACAGTCCAAGTATTTTTTTTGATTGTTTTTGGATACTTAAAAATGATTTCTGGGATTTTATTGATTAATTGTATAACCAAGTTTTCATCGTAATCATGATCATCTTCTAAAGAAAATAAATAATTAGTTATTCGATGACAATCTTTTTCTTGAAGGTTGGCTGTAAGATTAATAGTATTTATGTCAAAATCTTCATCTTCATCTTTTTCTGTTTTCTGATTATCTTCCCAATGTTCCTCATTTATAAGTTCATTACCATAAGCTATTTGATGATCTTTTCTAAAAAAATCTTTGACATATTTAGGATTATGTATAATTTCCGTTTTTGCCGAGTTTAAGTTTAGTCCTATCCTATGTAGTTCTTCTTGCAAAATATTAACCGCTTTGATTACTTCATCTTTAGTATTAGTAATAATTTTAATATCATCAACGTATCGAGCATAATGAAAGCCATAAGCAATCATCAATTCATCTATTTTACTTAGTAAAATATTTGCCAAATAGCCATCAGTTATATTACCTACTAAAAGTCCTTGTTCTTTTTTTTCTAACTTTAATAATTTATCAACAACTGAGTAAAATTCAATTTCTGGCTGCAATATTTTCTGCAACAACGGTTTATATTTTTGAGGTAGAATACTCCCTGTTAAATCAAAAAGATTATTGATTAAGTAATTAGGTGATACACTATCATAAAATGATGTTATGTCGGCGTTTAATAAATAAGACTTTCTCTGCTCTTTTTTAAATTCTTTAATAAGATTTTCCCCCCATTGGATGAATTCTTTATATTGACGATCATAACGTTTAAACAAATCGATAAATCCACTGAGTGATCGTTGAGTTCGGTTAGCATAGCTTGTTTTAATAAAAGAATTTTCAACTGCCAAGGAGAGGACATTAATCAAATGATATCTAATTGCATATTCTTTGAAAGGCAAATATACACATCTTCTAATAAAGAAATCTTCTTTGGGATAAGTATAAGCAAATGACTCATCTGGTATATAAGGTTGTTTTAAAGAGTAGATATTTTTAATATATTCAACTAAAGGGTTGATTTTATTTTGATTTTTACAATTGATACTTAGTTCAAAAAAATTACAAAATTGATCGTCATTAAGCCTACTATTCATTGCATAGTAAATCGACATTTTAATTAATTTTGTATCCGTTAAATAGTCTTCTATGTTAAAATTAAGCATAAATATCCTCTTGGCTCTAAATCTATATTAGAGCTATATTGCTATTTATTTTTCCCTTAGAGTCAAATTTTTTAAGATTCTTTCGATGTTTGCAGTTTCTCATCTCAGCAAAAGAGAGAAAACAGCGATCGCAAACTGCGCCTTCAAATTCTTCAAACTCCCACAAAGCAGCAATCTTAAACTTTTTCTCACGATTTGGACATTTAGACAACAACTTTAAGTCATGCTTCTCACACCTCCCAACCGACTTAAACTGCCATTCAATCCTATGACAAAGCAACTCATCATTTCTGTTCAAACTGTTTCATAAAAGCTCGATCGATCCGATCTTTCCATAACCATAATAACGGTGATTGCCACGCGAAACTGCCCCAAGATGCGATCGCTTGTTGGTCTCCTGTGCCGATTAAACTCAGATAATTTTTCTGGGGAAAATAGGGTTTTAGGGGCTGATTTTGCAGAATTCTTGCTAAATTATCGAACAGTGGTTTTCCTTGTCGGACGGCAAAAACTCCCGCTTTCGGACGGGGATAATCTGGAATCGTGGCAATATCTCCCACGGCAAAAATATGGGGATGGGAAAGAGATTGCAGATAATTATTCACTAAAATAAACCCTTTTTCATCTGTCAGTAATCCTGACGCTTTTATCCAACTAGGGGCCGAGGCAGTCGTTACCCAAACTGTATAATCCATGGGCAAAATTAACCCCGATGAACAGATAATCCGATCTGCTTGCACTGCTGTCACATCCGTTGATAAATATAATCTAATTCCCCTTTGTTTAAAAATATTCTCTAAACGTTGACCGACCCAATTATTATGGGCTGGTAGGAGTTTTTTTCCTCGATGAATTAGAGATAAATTCAAATTACTGCTAGAGTTGAGAATTTTGGCCAAACGGGACTGCATATTTAAAGCTAATTCGACCCCGCCTGCGCCACCACCAACAATGACGATATTGAGAGGATTATTAGGGTTACTAACCGCTTTTTTGAGGATTTCTTGCCATCCTTCCCGAAAAATCGGCACTGGTTTGGCGGGGATAGCGTACTCTTTAGCACCGATAACATTATCCACTGCCGGAATGCTGCCGATATCGATCGAGAGATAATCAAAGGGAATCTGTAAAGAATTATTACAAATTACTTGACATTTTTCCGTATCTATAAAATTAGCCTTGGCTAAACAGAATTGCGCTTGAGAATACCTAGCTAGAGAAGGTAAATCGATATGAGTCTCGGCAAAATCATAAAAACCGGCGATGTGGCCAGGTAACATTCCCGAATAGGGGGTATGGGTGACATCGCTAATTAAAGTTAATTGAACGTTTTTTAGGGGTGATTGCCCCCAAAGACGAAGGGCGATCGCATGACTATGGCCACCACCGATAAAAACTAGACGCTTGACTAAATCCATAAAAAAAGGGGATTGCTGCCGGAAAAGTTAAATTCTAATGAATATATGTTCTGACACAGAAATTCTGTTGCAAGATCGAGGGTAGATAGACAAAAACTCAAGGCATCGGGGCCAGGAACTTTTAACCAATGACAGTAAATTGGGATTTTGATCTTTTCGGACTCGATATTCTTAAGCAAATTCTATCTAGTATCTTCGCTTCCCAATAGAGAGAAGTCTATGCAAGAAGTTTATATCGTGGCCGCTGTCCGGACTCCAATTGGTCGTTTTGGTGGGGGATTAATGGGATTATCCCCGGCGGATTTAGGGGCAACAGTGATGAAATCCGCCCTAGAAATCGCTAATTTGCCCCCAGAAGCCCTAGATTTGTACATTTTCGGCAATGTTTTGGGATCTGGTCATGGTCAGTTAATTCCCCGACAAGCGGCGATTAAAGCGGGAATTCCCGTAAGCGTGGACGGATATCGGGTGGATATGGTTTGTTCTTCGGGAATGATTGCCGTTAGTAACGCTGCCACCTCAATCCGCGCCGGAGAAGCGGATCTCGTCCTCGCTGGTGGTATAGAATCCATGTCCCAAACTGGCTTTTTTCTCTCCCATCGGGCCCGGTGGGGTTATAAATTCCTTATGGGTGCGCCGGAACAATTAACGGATTTATTACTGCACGATGGCTTAACCGATGCTACCACGACTGAGGGCATGGGTTCCCAAGTTGATCGCCTCTGTCTCGATCGCGGGGTTTCTCGGCAAGCATTAGACGAAATTGCCGCCTTATCCCACCAAAGAGCGGCCACAGCCACAGAAAAAGGCTGGTTTAAGGGCGAAATCGTGCCAATTGAGCTTAAATCTAAGAAAGGTTCCACAATTATCGCTCAAGATGAGGGTATTCGTTCCGATAGTACCCCAGAAGGGTTAGGAAAACTGCGGCCGGCTTTTAATCCATCGGGAGTTTTAACCGCAGGGAATAGTAGTCAGATTTCCGATGGGGCCGCCGCTATCCTTTTAGCCAGTCAAAAAGCTGTGGATCAGTACGGTTTAAAACCAATTGCCAAAATCCTTGGCGGCGCTGTGGGTGCTGGAAAAACTGATCGCTTTCCAGAGTTCCCCGTCCTAGCGGTGAAAAAATTACTATCATCTTTAGATAAAACGATCGAAGATTTCGATTTAGTGGAAAATAACGAAGCTTTTGCCTTAAATAATCTGCTTTTTGAGATGGATCTGGGGTTAGCGAGGGAAAAACAAAACGTTCACGGTGGTGCGATCGCATTGGGTCATCCCATCGGCGCTTCCGGAGCGCGAATTCTGGTGACGTTAATTAACGCGTTGAAAGTACAGGATAAAACCCTCGGTATGGGGGCCATCTGTCATGGGACCGGTGGCGGAACAGCGATCGCAATTGAAAGAGTTTAGGAGGAAAAAGCTATGGTATCTCTCGGACTAGAGGAGAAAGTTATCGTCGTTACCGGCGGAAATCGAGGCATTGGGGCGGCTATTGTCTCTCTTTTGATAGAATTGGGGGCCAAGGTGGCTTACACGGATTTAGTCACCGATAATCCCCAGGGTTTAGGCATTGTCGCCGACGTGACTAAGTTGGAATCCATGGAAGCGGCAGCTCAACAAATTGAAGCGGAATTGGGACCGGTTTACGGTATCGTCGCTAACGCGGGGATTACCAGAGATAACTTTTTCGCTAAATTAACGCCGCTAGATTGGGATTTAGTGATTAATGTCAACTTAAAAGGGGTTAATCACACGATTAAGCCGTTTATTGAGGGAATGTACGAACGACAAGCGGGATCGATCGTTTGTATTAGTTCTATTTCCGGTGATCGCGGTAATGCCGGCCAAACTAATTACGCAGCCACAAAAGCGGCAGTTATCGGTTTAGTCAAATCCCTAGCGCGAGAAGCTGCCCGTTATAATATTCGCGCCAATGCGATCGCACCGGGGTTTATTAACACGGAAATGACTTTAGCGATTCCCGATAAGGTTCGCGATAAAATCACCGCCGAAATTCCCTGTCGTCGCTTCGGTGAACCCGCAGATATCGCCTGGGCAACTGCCTATTTACTCTCTCCTATTGCCAGCAGTTATGTCTCTGGAGAAGTCCTCAGAGTTAATGGGGCCCACCACACCTAATCAGTTATCAGTTATCAGTTATCAGTGGGTAAGTTAAGTAGGTGGATGGAATTAAATATAAGATGAACGTAGGTTGGGTTGAAGCATGAAACCCAACGCCCGATTATGTTACGCTACCGCTAACCCATCCTACAAATAATTGTGCTTAATCAGTTATCAGTGGGTAAGTTATCAGTTATCTGTCTTCTGTCTCGGAGTCTCGACTAGGAAATTAATTTTACACGACTACTTATCAGTTATCGGGTGTAGAGTGGGTTAGTAAACTAGCGAAATTAGAGTTAAAGGAAAAGGGCAAAAATAATGGATAAACCGACACAAGCTTGGAGTGAGATGGCCACCGATTACGTCAATCTTTGGACAGAAACCGGGGCAAAAATGTGGTCAAGTTGGTTTGATATGATGGGAGCGATACCGACTCCTATGGGCAATATTAAACCAGAATTACAACAGGCAACCCAGCGCTATTTTGATAATCGGGATTTATTGATCAAATTCCTAAAATTATCGGTGGAAGCTTGGGAAAGTATCTTCCCGAAAATGCAAACAGGAGAAGACTGGCAAACAATTTTAGATAATTATACCCAACAGATGCGCGGTCAACTGAATAGTTTTACTACTACCACTTCCCAAAGTAGTCAAGATGTCAGTCAACTATGGACAATTTACCTGCAACAATTACAAAGTCTCAATCATTTATGGTTCGATCCTTTCGTCCTGTCAAATGACACAATAACCAAAGCTTGGTTAGGTAATACTTCTTCCTTGATCGAACTCAATAATATCTATTGGCAGAAGTTTTATGATGAGACTTTTGGCCAATGGTTACAGATGCCTTTATTGGGATTGCCGCGAGAATTTAACCGCAAATTACTCGATAGTTTTGAAACTTGGCGCGTTCTTTATCAAGCTAGTATTAACTATCAAATTGTGCTGGCTGATATTCAAGTTAAATCCTTTGAAGCTTTAACTAAAAAATTAGTTTTCTTAGCAGAAAAAGGTCAACCTGTCAAGGATTGGCGAGAATTTCAAGATGTGTGGAGTGTCGTCGCTGATGATATTTTTGAAAAGGCTTTTTGTCAACCAGAAAACCTAAAAGTAAGGGGAAAATTTATTAATTCCCTCAATGATTATCGCCTCAAACAGCAGGATTTAATGGAAATTTACCTGCGATCAATGAATCTGCCTACCCGCAGCGAAGTCGATGAAATTCATCGGACTATCTATGAATTACGCAAAGAGGTAAAAAGTCTCAAAAAAGCTTTAGGAGAAAAAAAAGAAATAGAAAGTAACAATTAGTTAATTGTGCTTGACAATCAGTTATCAGTTATCAGTTATCAGTTATCGGATTGCAGTTTTAAGTATATAGTGTTAGGTGAAAACTTCGGAACTTTCTTTTCACTGATTACTGTTTACTGTTCACTGCTCACTGAAAAATCCCCACTTTTCTAGGAGAATTAAATTATGTGGCCATTTTTGACGCAAGTGAAACTGGAAGATTTTACCCAAGATTATCTAGAATTAACTCAAAAAAATCTCAAAGGTTTAGACAATCTCAAACGAGTTAAAGAAGAAGATATTCAGTGTGGAGTCTCGGAAAAAGAAGCAGTTTATCGGGAAGATAAAATCATTCTCTACCACTTTAAACCCGTGGTCGAAAAACCCTTCGAGATTCCCTTGTTGATGGTTTATGCTTTGGTCAATCGTCCCTACATGGTAGATTTACAGGAAGGGCGTTCTTTAGTAGCAAATCTGCTGAAATTAGGCTTAGATATCTACTTAATTGATTGGGGATATCCCACCAGAAGCGATCGCTGGTTAACCCTTGATGATTATATCAATGGTTATGTCGATAATTGCGTCGATTTTATTCGTCAAAGTCATCATCTCGACAAAATTAATCTGTTAGGAATCTGTCAGGGGGGAACCTTTAGTTTATGCTATAGTTCCCTCTATCCCGATAAGATAAAAAATCTGGTGACAATGGTGACACCGGTGGACTTTTATCAAACCGAGACCCTCTTAAATATGCGGGGGGGATGTTCCTTGGGTTCCGAAGCATTAGACATCGATTTAATGGTAGATGCTATGGGCAATATCCCGGGAGATTTTCTCAACTTAGAGTTTCTGGAATTGAAACCTTTACAGTTAGGTTATCAGAAATACCTTGATTTTCCTGACATCATGGAAGACGAATCAAAATTAGTTAATTTTCTGCGTATGGAAAAATGGATTTTTGATAGTCCTGACCAAGCGGGAGAATCCTATCGACAGTTTCTCAAGGATTTCTATCAGCAAAATAAACTGATTAAAGGGGAAGTGATGTTAGGAGATAAACGGGTAGATTTACACAATCTGACCATGCCAATTCTCAATCTTTATGCGGATAAAGATCACCTTGTACCTCCCGCTTCTTCCCTCGCTTTAGGGAATTATATCGGTACTTCTGATTATACCGCTTGTGCTTTCCCCGTCGGACATATCGGAATGTATGTCAGTGGCAAAGTGCAACGGGATTTACCCCCCGCTATTAGCGATTGGTTGAAAGCAAGAGCTTAACAATCCTTGCAGCTATCCCCTTTTCCAATTTGGGAGAGGGGTTTAGCACTTTTTTTCTCTACGGGTGTAACACAATACAACACATCGACTAAAAAAAATCTACAGGCAGTAAAATAAACTTTTGTAACAGAGGATGTTAAGCACTGTTGCAAGATCGGGCAGAATCGGAGGATATCGTTCCTTTCAGCTAAACCCCTGTGGTACACTGCAAAGCGTACTCGCTCGTAAGTATGTAGGAGAAAACCTGAGTGTTAAGAGTCGCTGTTGTGGGTTCAGGGCCGGCCGGTTCTTCGGCGGCAGAAACATTAGCTAAAGCAGGCATTGAAACCTATTTATTTGAACGCAAATTAGATAATGCTAAACCCTGTGGTGGAGCGATTCCTCTCTGTATGGTGAGCGAATTTGACCTACCTCCTGAAATTATCGATCGCCGGGTGAGAAAAATGAAAATGATCTCCCCCTCTAACGTCGAAGTCGATATTAATCTCGATAATCAAGACGAATATATCGGAATGTGTCGTCGGGAAGTCCTCGACGGTTTTATGAGAGAACGCGCCCATAAATTAGGAGCGCATTTAATCAACGGAACCGTTTACGGTCTCGACATTCCCACCAATAGCACCGATCCCTATACCCTACACTACGCCGATCACTCCCACGGCAATTCCCAAGGGGAAATGAAATCTCTGAAGGTGGATGTGGTTATCGGCGCCGACGGTGCTAATTCCCGCATTGCCAAAGCTATTGATGCCGGGGATTACAACTATGCGATCGCTTTCCAAGAACGCATCCGTCTCCCCCAAGATAAAATGGCCTACTACGAAGATCTGGCCGAAATGTATGTAGGAAAAGACGTATCCCCCGACTTCTACGCTTGGGTATTCCCCAAATACGATCACGTCGCCGTCGGTACTGGCACAATGAAGGTCAATAAAGCCATGATTAAAGACCTACAAGCTGGTATTCGCGCTCGCGCGGCCCGTCGTCTAGAAGGAGGCGAAATCATCCGCGTGGAGGCCCACCCCATCCCCGAACATCCCCGTCCTCGTCGTGTAGTCGGTCGCGTGGCCCTCGTAGGCGATGCTGCGGGAACAGTTACTAAGTCTTCGGGAGAAGGCATCTATTTCGCCGCTAAATCAGCGCGGATGTGTGCCGAAACCATTGTCGAAGTCACCAACGGCGGCCAACGTATTCCCACAGAGGACGAGTTAAAACTCTACCTCAAGCGTTGGGACAAGAAATACGGTATGACCTATCTGGTATTAGATATCCTGCAACGGGTTTTCTACCGTACCGATGCCACCCGGGAAGCGTTTGTGGAAATGTGTTCCGATAAGGATGTACAGAAGATGACTTTTGATAGTTATCTCTATAAAACCGTTGTTCCCGCTAATCCTCTCGTACAGATGAAGATTACCGCTAAAACCATCGGTTCTCTCCTGCGCGGTAACGCTTTGGCCCCTTAAAATCCATTGATAACCAGAAAACCCAATCCTCCCATGGCGGTGGTTGGGTTTTCTTTTGGGTTGTCCCTTCTTGTCTTCTCTAATTCAAATAAAAATGTCGAAAAAATATTTGATACTAAATCCGCTGAGTATAGGCTACATATCAGTAGAGGCACTCCTGCAAGGGGAGTGACTGTTAAATTATGACAGATGTATTAGCAGCTGCGTGTAAGCATCTCACCGAAAAACTAATGCGCGGGGGGTTTGGGGGCGGCGCCACGCCCCCAACGGGGGGTTTGGGGGGTAGAACCCCCCAAAGGCTTGGATTGAGAGATAAAATCGGAAGTAATACGGTCATCCGTTGAGTATGGACTACATATCAAGAGAGGCACTCAGGCAAAACGGAGAATAAATAATCAGTTTTTAATAACTGGATTTAGTATGATAAGCTGTTAAGCAATTTAAATGCGCGGGCAGCTGACAGTACAGTTTATGCCCTTTTGTTAAAGGGGAAGTCAAGATAGATGGTGTAAATGCGCTACTATTTAATGGTAAAGCCGTCCTCAAGAGACGGGGTGTCGGACTCAATTTTTCGATGACCAGAGTAAATCCGAAGTTAATTATTCATGGGGGAGCGAGTTCCCTAGAGGACAAAGGTGGTTTAGAATCAGTGCGCGATTCTCTCCGGGGGATTGTTAAGAATATTTACAACCTCCTTGACAATGGTGCTAGTGCTGTGGAGGCGGTGACAAAAGGATGTATGTTACTGGAGGATGAACCGCGATTTAATGCTGGGACTGGTTCGGTGGTGCAATCGGACGGTCAGGTGCGAATGAGTGCAGCCTTGATGGATGGTCGTCATCAGCGTTTAAGCGGTGTCATTAACGTCTCGCGGGTACAGAATCCCATTAGCCTAGCCCACTTTCTCCAAAGTCAAGAGGATCGCATTCTCTCGGAAATTGGGGCTGCAGATCTGGCCCGAGAATTACAAATTCCCCTCTATGATCCCCTCACCGATTATCGGATTCAAGAATGGATGGAGGAAAGAAAGACGAATTTTAATCGCAAAATGGCCCGTTTATTCGCCGATTCGTCAGCACGACGGGGAACTATCGGGGTGGTGGCCCTTGATCAACAAGGAGACATCGCCGCCGGAACTTCTACCGGAGGTAAGGGATTAGAAAGAATTGGTCGCGTTAGTGACAGTGCCATGCCGGCCGGCAATTATGCCAATCCATGGGCCGGAGTAAGTTGTACGGGGGTCGGGGAAGATATTATCGATGAGTGTTTAGCCGCTAAGGTAGTCATTCGCGTCACCGATGGTTTTTCCCTCGCCGCTGCCGTGGAGAAGTCCATGCACGAATCCCAAACTAATGGTCGGGATCTGGGCATGATTTCCCTTGATCGTCAGGGGAATATTGTTTGGGGAAAAACGGCGGAAATTCTCTTGGCTGCCTATCACGACGGTCAGGCGATCGGTGATACCCTAGAATGGCACGGTGAAAACGCGGGTTTAATCGGTCATGTCGCCGTCGGATAGTGGAACAAACCGCGATCGAGCCTAGTCTTTTCGGTTAATCTCTGCAAGATACTTCTTCTCGAAAATCTCCGTGTGGCAATACATTATTCCTATTTTTGACCCCGATGTGAAAAACTGGTCAGCCGAAGCGCGATTATTGCGCTGGATGACTTTTTTGTGGCTGTCAGTCGGGTTAGTGGTGCTTTTTTCCGCTTCCTACGCTCTGGCTGACAGTCGTTTTGATAACGGACTATACTATTTTATCCGCCAATTAATCTGGCTTTGGATTGGCTTAATTGGCTTTAATTTCCTGGTGCGATTGCCGATCGAGAAACTCCTCAAAATTGCACCCTGGATGATTTTATTAGTTTTAGGATTAATTTTGATCACTCTCATCCCCGGTTTGGGAGCTAATATCAATGGTGCCACCCGTTGGATTAAAATCGGGCCGATTCTCTTGCAACCGTCGGAATTTATGAAACCGTTTCTCGTCCTGCAAGGAGCGGCGGTTTTCGGTGGATGGCCGCGTTTAAATGTCAATCAACGGTTAACTTGGATTGCTATTTTTGGCCTAATTCTAGCGGGCATCCTCTTACAACCTAACTTGAGTACCACTGCTCTGTGTGGTATAACTCTCTGGCTGATCGCTCTTGCCTCCGGTCTGCCTTTATCCTACATGACCAGTAGTGCTTTACTGGGTTTAACTATGGCCGTGGTCAGTGTTACTTTCCGCGAATACCAGAGAAAACGGATTTTATCTTTCTTAGACCCCTGGCAGGATCCCCGGGGTGATGGTTATCAATTAGTGCAGAGTTTACTGGCGATCGGTTCTGGCGGAACCACTGGCAGCGGTTACGGTTTATCCCAACAAAAATTATTTTATCTACCCTTCCCAGATACGGATTTTATTTTCGCTGTCTTTGGCGAGGAATTTGGTTTTATTGGCGGTATTTTACTGTTAATTATGCTATTTCTCTACGCTACTCTCGCTCTAATCGTGGCGGTTAAATGTCGTCATCGCATCAAAAAATTAGTGGCGATCGGGGCGATGGTTATTTTAATCGGTCAATCTCTGTTAAATATCGGTGTGGCCACTGGTTCTTTACCCACTACTGGCTTACCTTTCCCTTTCTTTAGTTATGGCGGCAGTTCCAGTTTAGCCAGTCTCTTTTTAGCAGCCCTCTTAATCCGCGTCGCTAGGGAAGAAAATGACCCCGATCCAGTTCCCACAAGTAAAAAAAGTCCTCAGAAAACTGTCTCGGTTTTCAGTCATCAGTAAGGGGGGTGGGAATTATGAATTATGAATTATGAAGTGGGGAAGCTGTCTCATCACCCTATCACCCTATCACCCTATCACCCCAAAACCCTAACACCTTATCTCCTGACGACCGACTCCTAACCCAATGTTCGACAAAGATAAGCAAAAATTATTGATTAACTCCACAAACTTGAGAATATTTAAATTAACATTCCGCAATATTTACAAATTCTTAAAAATTAATTGAGAAAGATTTTTATTTAACAACGATGTTATGATGGTTACAGCGATTTTACTGAATTTCATAATGGGTTTTTCTGTGCTTTTTCGGGCCGCAATGGTTGAAACCCTTGCCACACCTAGAAGGTAATCCTCATTAAGACAGGTAAATGAGTCAATTTCACCCACAACGATGATCTTTTTTTTGTGTAGTTTTATTGCAAAAAAAAAGTTTTTTTGACAAAAAGCACAAAGTATGCTGCTGTCAACGGACTTCGTGGGTGTTGGGGGAGAGAGGGGAGAAGGAGAGCAGAGAGAATAAATAAAAACAATCTCCTGATTACTGATCACTGATTACTGATTACTGATTAGGTGTCACCTTATCAATAACCTTGAGAGTCCCGTCATCCTTAACAGTCCAGACATCGTAACTACCGACCACATCGCCATTTTCGTCGATATCCACATTACCACTGGCCCCCTGATAGTTAATATCTTCGCCTTTGCGAATCATTTCCATGGCTTGACAAGCATCGGTTACTTCCGTCCCAGGTCCATTAGCCACCTCACGAATCTTGCTTTGAATCCCTTCCCCGGTGTTAGATTTAGCCGCCTCGGCTGCTAACATCAATAAAATCGCCGCGTCCCAAGTATGGGGAACAAAAGCGGTGACATCCTTGCCAGTTTTTTCTTTCCAGAGAGTAGTAAAAGCGCTTAAAGCTTGACCGTCGGCCCCGGGGACAGTGCCTAGGGCCCCAGCAATAATTGACTTACCATCAGTTCCTTTCCCCACCTGTTTGGTGAAATCTTCCGAATAAACCCCATCGGTGAGGAGGACAGTAACTCCTTTGGTCAATCCCTGTTTATAGGCCGCTTGTAGCAATAAACTGCCCGTTTCAGCGTAAAGGACTGCCGCTACAGCATCCGGTTGGTTAGCGAAGGCAGCCGCCGCTTCACTATCGAGAGTGGCAGCTTTCGGGTCATAACGGACGGGATTTTGCTTATTAGTGATAGTGCCGCCTAATTTATCGAAAGCGCTCACGAATTCCCGTTCAAATCCCACTCCATAATCGTTATTGATCACGACGGTGGCCACATTTTGAAAACCCTTTTTCTTAGCTAGGACTGCTAAAGCTTGAGCTTGGTAGGTATCCGGGGGAGCCGTCCGCGCCCAAAAACCTTTAAAATCGCCTTTTTTCGCCCTGTCAGTAAATACAGGACTGGTGCTACCCGGAGAGACTAACATAACTTTCTTTCTCACCGCCACATCGACGGCTGCTCCTGAGACGCTACTGGCAAAGGAACCGATCACACCGGCTACTTTATCCACCTCCGCTAGTTTCGTCATCGCTGAAGCACCGGCGGCGGGATCGGTTTGGTCATCTTCTTTCACGAGGGTGACGGGTTTGCCATTGACTCCACCACAGGCATTGATAGTCTCTACCGCTAGGGCAGACGCTTCGGGCATATTTTGACCAATAGCGGCTAAATCTCCAGTAATGGGCAGTAAAGCCCCTAATTTTAAGCCTTGATCACCGGGGGTAGTGGTGGTGGGACTAGAGGCAGTGTTATCGGGGGTTTGGGCATTATTACAAGCGGTTAAAAAATTAGCTAACAGGCTGATGCTCAGGGTTAGGGCTAGGGGCGATCGAATATATCTCTGCATGGCAGTAAAATCAAGGATGAGTTAAGGTTGCAAGGCTGAAAAACCCGGACTGGGAAAATTCTAATCGATGTTAGCATTCTCTCCAAATCAAACAGGTTTTCATCTTAATTTAGATATTGATGGAAAAAATGGCTAATTTGTTCGATTTATGCCGTGGGAATTATAAATTATGAATTATGAATTATGAAGTGGGGAGCAGGGAGCGGGGTAGTGGGGATAATAAGTAAAAATAATCTCCTGAATCCTGCCCCACCAACAAACTTTTTCAGTAAACCCACTTAGGAAGCTTTGGCTAAAACGGTGTTCTGGTTTAAAAACTGAATTGCCGTTTGGTATTGACTATCTTTTTCGGTGCCGATTTCCTGATAGGTGATCGGTTCCTGTGCCACCACTTGATCCGGCATAATTCCTAACTTATGAATATCATGGTGAGCGGGAGTTTCATATTTCGCTACGGTAATCGCTAATCCTGCCCCATCGGGTAACTCGAATAAAGACTGAATTAATCCCTTACCGAAAGTCTTTTCTCCCACTAAAACCCCTCGTTGATTGTCCTGTAATGCTCCAGCTAAAATCTCGCTGGCGCTGGCGGTTCCCTGATTGACTAAAACCACTAAAGGCGAGTCGGTTAAAGCATTGCCAGCAGCGGCAAAACTATCGGCAATTCCCTCGCGATTAACCGTATAAACAATCGTTCCCTGATTAATCCACATCCGAGCGATTTCTATGCCAGCTTGCAGTAAACCACCGGGGTTATTTCTTAGATCCAAAATATAACCCTTTGCTCCTTGTTTTTGTAGGTTCGTCACCGCTTCCGAGACTTCTTTAGCAGCGTTAGCACTAAATTGATTTAAGCGCACATAACCGATGGGCAAGGAACTAGAATTTTTATCCAAAACCGCCACCACTGGACTTAAAGAAATGCGTTGACGGGTTAAAGATAGGGTTTTTGGTTGACTTTTTTGATCGGGAAGAATGACTAAGGAAACTTCTGTTCCGGGGGTTCCGCGCATTTTGGCCGCCGCCGCATCGAGAGTTAAAGTAGTGGTATCGATGCCATCAATAAACAAAATGCGATCGTGGCTAGTCAAACCAGCGGCCTCGGCAGGAGAACCGGCAAGGGGGGCAACCACTTCTAAGTAACCATTGTCGGGATTGATATTAATTTGCAGTCCTACCCCCGATAATTCCCCCGTGGTGCTAATTTGTAGGTTATGGTATTGATCCGGTCGCAGGAGACGGGTAAAGGGTTCATCGAGAGTGGCTAACATCTGTTCGATGGCATTATAGGCCGCCGTCCGATCGTTAAGGGGTTTTTTGATGAATTGTTCCCGCACCTGCCACCAGTTTTGATGATTAAAGGTGTCATCATAATAGGATTGGTTGACTAATCGCCAAGATTGCAGTAGTAATTTTTGTTCTTCGCTAAAGGCGGCTGCTGTGGGTGTCCATGCCATCCAAGTTAGACAAAACCAAAATCCCACCAATAATCCCGCCCACAACGATTTTTTTCTCATCTTGCTTCTCTTATAAATCCAGTGCTGATCTGCTGATTATTTTCAGTATAGTCTTTTCTCTGAAATCGATTCTTATCTGGTAACTCTTTCCCTTGAAGGCATTGCCATAAAAAAGAGGGTAGTTATGGTTAACTACCCCAAAAAATCCTACTAAATCGGTGTTATTGAGCGATCGCTTAATTGTTCAGCCACTAGACAGCCACAACTTTTTTGCTGACTTGGGTTAATTGCCCTTTAGCATATTTGGCTGCGTAGTCATCGAGGGACATTTGTTTGATTTTGCTGGCGTTACCGGCGGTACCAAATTGTTGATAGCGATCGGCACAAACTTTCTGCATATAGGTGATCGAGGGTTTCAGGAAGAAACGGGGATCAAACTCTTTCGGGTTGCTGAATAGTGCTTCACGAACTGCGGCAGTAATTGCTAAACGGCAGTCGGTGTCGATATTGATTTTACGCACACCACTCTTGATGCCTTTTTGGATTTCTTCCACGGGAACACCGTAGGTTTCAGGGATAGCGCCACCGAATTGGTTAATTAATTCGAGGAGATCTTCAGGAACCGAGGAAGAACCGTGCATGACCAAGTGAGTATTGGGTAAGCGGTTATGAATTTCTTCAATACGGCTAATAGCGAGAATTTCGCCGGTGGGTTTGCGGGTAAATTTGTAAGCGCCGTGGCTAGTACCAATGGCTACTGCTAAAGCATCTACTTGGGTTCTTTCGACGAAATCCACCGCTTCATCGGGATCGGTTAACAGCATCGAGTGATCTAATTCTCCCTCAAAACCGTGACCGTCTTCTGCTTCTCCTTTACCGGTTTCTAAGGAACCTAAACAACCGAGTTCCCCTTCCACACTAGCACCGATCGAGTGGGCAACTTTTACTACTTCAGCAGTAACGTTAACGTTATACTCGTAGGTGGCGGGAGTTTTAGCATCCGCTTCTAAGGAACCATCCATCATGACGCTGGTGAAACCGTTACGGATCGCCGAATAGCAGGTGGCGGGTTCATTACCGTGATCTTGGTGCATCACGATGGGGATATGAGGATAGGTTTCCACCGCGGCGGTGATCAAGTGACGCAGGAAGTTTTCCCCTGCATATTTGCGCGCACCGCGAGAAGCTTGTAGGATAACGGGGCTGTCGGTGGCTGCCGCCGCTTGCATGATCGCTTGGATCTGCTCCATATTATTTACGTTAAAAGCGGGGATGCCATATCCGTTCTCAGCCGCGTGATCCAACAATAACCGCATGGGGACGAGTGCCATATCCTTTACTCCTTAATCTATTTCTTGTTTTTTGTCTCTTTAAATTCAAGAAAGTTAATTCTCTTACCTGTTAATCTTAAGATAGTTTTTACACTTTGACGATCCCCAAAAAAAATTTTTCCCAGTTTCGTCCTAAGATGACCACAATCTCCGTTGCGCTGGTCCGTTGAGTAGTTCGTGTGTATCAAATAACAGACTGGGAATCGGCAATTTTTCCGGGCAGCGAGGTAAACAATCACCACATTCAGTACAATTATTGGCCTTGCGTCCGGGGAACCAATGACCGGCATTTTCCAGCATTCGATAGCGATACTGGCCAAAATCGGTCATTTCGTAAGCTACTGCCAGATTCCGCAGTCTCAACACTTCGGGGATATTAATATTTTCAGGACAGGGTAAACATTGATAACATTGGCTACATAAATCTGTAGCCAATTTATCGGTTAAATGTGTCTCTAAACGCTTAAAAACGGCAATTTCTGCCGCATCTAGGGGCTGATCTTCTTCGCATACGTTAATAATTGCCTCTAATTCCTCTGGTATCGCTGCCCCGACGCTGAGGGTAGTAATGCGCGGATCGCTCAATAAAAAGCGATAATTTAGCTCTAGGGGTGAAAAAGGGGCGCATAATTCCTCTAGCTTCTTGGGAGGTCTGTGGAGATTACCTCCCTTATCAGCAGGGGAGATAATAAACACACCCATGTCCTTTGCTTGGGCTAAAGCGATCGCTGGTTGCTGTCTTTGCCAAAAAAAATAGTAATGGATATTGACAAAAGCGAAGAAATCTGTATTGATCGTCTCGAGAATAATTTCTAGGGGTGCATGGGTAGAAAAGCCAATATGACCGATTTTTCCAGCTTCTTGGGCCATAAAAACGGCTTTCATGCAGCCTTGCGGGTCTTTAATCCAGTTTAAATGCTCGCGGGTGTTAATACCGTGAATTGCTAGACAATCGAGGTAATTTAATTGTAATCGTTCTAGGGATTCGCCGATCGCTTTTTCCATAGTTTGGCGATCGGGAGTGGGAACCAATTTCGTGGTCAGATAAACCCGCTCCCGCACTCCTTGACGCTGCAGGTAGCGACCGAGAAAAACTTCGCTATTACCGTAACCTCTGGCCGTTTCTAGGTGATTAATCCCCAATTCTAAGGCGCGATCGAGTGTTGCGGCAAATACCGACTCTGAGGACAAACAGCGCATTGTCCCCAGGGAAAACAGCGAAAATTGCCAATTAGTACGGCCAAATCGTCGATAACGCATTGATTCAGTTATCAGTTATCAGTTATCAGTTACCAGTTATCAGTTAAGTAGGGCTTGCTGAATAAATCTAAAAACCTTGTTGGATAAGAATTTTAGACTTTTTTCCCATCAAAAAGTGCCAGACACTGGGGTGATCGGGGGGAAGTTTAGGCACTTTTTCCCTGAAAATTAGGTAGTTGACCACCTGAAAATCGCTAAAACCCTACACCCTACACCCTACACCCCACACCCTGCCCCCACGAAAAACTTTTTGCCGCAAACCCTAAGTAGGTAACCTCAGTTCGGGATAAGCTAAAACCCTGATGCTACCGTAGCCTGAAACTCCTATTCTTTCGTGGAAGCTATGGCAAAATTCCCTTATCCCGAACTGACGTTAAGATACAGTCTTATGGGCGAGTGAGTGGAACGAACCACTCCAGACACAAAGGACACAGAGATCGATCACTACTATATAAGTTAAAATTATCGCACAAAGAATAAGACAGCCACTGATAGAGCTTACAGTATAGTGATTAATAGAAGCATTTTGCAAAGAATTATCGAGATAAAGAATGGATATTCGATCGACTGACACCTCGCTCCTTACTTGGACAGGAGATACTTTAGCCCTAGGTTTACCAGAAGGAGCCATAGAGATTGCAGGAGAATTGGCAGAATTGAACGATAAACTGGGGGGAATCCTAGAGGATCTCATCTCCGAGACGGAATTCGAGGGAAAATTAGGCAGTAGTGCGGCGACTCGTCTAGGTGGTGGGGGTCCGATTCGCAAATTAATCCTGGTGGGATTGGGAAAAACTGCCGATTTCGACCTGCAAACCCTGCGTCTAGCGGCCGCCGCCATCGCTCGTCTGGCCAAACAACAAAAAAGCCAAGCTCTGGCCATCAGTTTACCGGTAGTTGGGGATCAGTCCGCCACTGCCGGAGCAATCACGGAAGGGCTGCTGCTGGCCAATCATCAGGATACCCGCTTCAAGTCCACTAAGGAGGAAAAAGGAGCCAAATTAGCAACCGTCGAGTTATTGGGTTTAGGAGAGCAAGCATCTGCGATCGCCAAGGCCGAGCAAATCTGTTCCGGGGTGATTCTGGCCAGAGAATTAGTCAATGCTCCCGCTAACACCGTTACCCCCCTAACCATGGCAGAAACCGCCGAGCAAATTGCCACCGAATACGGATTAAGTCTTAATATTCTGGAACAGGAAGAATGCGAAAGCTTGGGTATGGGAGCCTTCTTAGGAGTAGCCAAAGCCTCGGATATTCCCCCGAAATTCATTCATTTAATCTATAAACCCCAAGGAACCCCGAAACGTAAACTAGCAATCGTTGGCAAAAGTTTAACCTTTGATTCCGGCGGTTTGAATATTAAAGGGGCCGGCAGCGGCATCGAAACCATGAAAACGGATATGGGGGGTGGTGCCGCCACCCTAGGCGCGGCCAAGGCGATCGCCCAATTACGGCCAGAAGTGGAAGTACACTTTATCTGTCCGGCTACGGAAAATATGATTAGTGGTCGCGCTATGCACCCCGGGGACATCTTAACCGCTTCTAATGGCAAAACCATTGAAGTCAATAACACCGATGCCGAGGGACGATTAACCCTGGCCGATGGCTTGGTTTTTGCGGAAAAATTAGAGGTGGATGCGATCGTGGATCTAGCCACTTTAACCGGGGCCTGTGTCGTCGCTTTGGGGGACGATATCGCCGGTTTATGGAGTAGCGATGAGAGTCTCGCAGCTCAAATCCAAGAGGCCGCTAAATTAGCTGGCGAAAAATTCTGGCCGATGCCCCTAGAAGAAAAATATTTCGAGGGGCTGAAGTCTCCAATTGCCGATATGAAAAACACTGGCCCGCGCCCCGGCGGTTCCATTACAGCCGCTTTATTTTTGAAGCAATTCATTAATAATACTCCCTGGCTGCACCTAGATATCGCAGCTCCCGTCTGGTCCGACAAAGAAAATGGCGTTAATAATTCCGGGGCCACCGGTTTTCCCGTCCGCACTCTAGTTAATTGGGTGATGGCCAATAATTAAGTTATCGGTAAGCGGTAAGCGGTATTAGGTGAGGAGTATTTTCACTGTTTACTGTTTACCGATCCCTGAAAAATCTGCCCCACCCCTCACCCCTATCTCAAGGTCGCGAGAGGACTCCCGTTAAACTGCGTAGCGGTTAACGGGAGATGAATCGCGACCAGAATGAAACTAACGCAGTAGCCTTTCCACTTTTGGGGAGTTTTGGTTCTCGACGTATTTTTTTAGTTGTTCGACAGTAACGTCGCCACAACTAGCCACGAAATAAGCTCCCGCCCAAAAATAGGGTTTGTTGTCGAAATACTTTGCCGCCAAATCCGGAAATTCTTGTCTAATTAAGCGACTACTAACTGTTTTAAGGTTAGCGATTAGTTTGGTCCATGATTGTAATTAGTTGATATACTAGGCAGTAAGTGTTACAATTTAACTATACATCACATCACGAAACTAACGACAGTGATAACGCTTACCTACCAGTACAAACTAAAGGTAAACAAGAAACAGGAACGAGAGATTGTCCACATTCTTGATGTTTGTAAGAGCGTTTATAATTACGCGCTCTCGGAACGGAAAGATTGGTTAAACTCTCGAAAGTGTCTTGCGGATCGCTGTTCGCTAGTTTCTGAGTACATAATTCCTGCGGATCAACCCTATCCAAATTACTTCGTTCAAGCTAAAAATCTAACGGAAGCTAAAAAAGTTTACCCGATATTAAAGACGGTTAACGCTCAAGTCTTACAGCAAGTTTTAAAAACTGTAGATAAAGCGTTTGACCATATAAAATCGAAAGGCTTCGGCTTTCCTAGATTTAAGAAAAAGATGCGAAGTTTTGTTTTCCCCGCGCTCTCGAAAAATTTTCTAGGTGACGAATACTTAAATTTTCCACAATTGGGAAAAATTCGGATTAGGAAATCTAGGGAGTACCCGTCTGGGTTTGAGCCTAAACAAGCTCGAATTATCCAAAAAGCGTCGGGATTTTACGTTTTGGTTTCTTTCCAATCTACGGAATTAGTTCCCGATATGACAGTAGGGAAGACCTGTTTAGGAATTGACGCGGGAATTGAGAGTTTTGTCGCTACTTCACGGGGAGATTTAATCAAAGCCCCTCGATTTTTGTTGAAAGTACAGAGTAAGCTTAAATTGCTACAAAGACGCTTGAAACATCAAGTCAAAGGCTCGAACAATTGGTTGAAACTCCAAGATAAGATAGCGAGATTACACGAAAAAGTGTCTAATACTCGTAGAGATTGGCATTTTAAGTTAGCTCATTACCTTTGCGATCTCGCTGATAATATCTTTGTTGAAGATATTAACTTCGTTTCCTGGTCTAGAGGGATCGTTAGAAAACAATCTCTGGATTCAGGTATCGGTAGTTTTATTAACGAGATATTACCGTTTGTCGCTTGGAAACGGGGAAAATATTATCTTAAGGTTGATAAAAACGGAACCTCGCAAGAGTGTCCGAATTGTGGCGCAATTACTGGTAAAAAAGCGTTATCGGAAAGAGTTCACCGGTGTGATTCTTGCGGCCACATTGAACCGAGAGATACGGCATCAGCGAAGGTAATTGAGAACCGAGGAAAAAACGCGGTCGGACTGACCGTGTTAGAAAACGCTCGCGGAGGCGATTTGACGGGGATCGACTGGGTTAAACTCGGTCGATCTAGTTAAAAGCCTAAGAACCGAGAATCCCCCGCTACACCGCGCGAGCGGTTAGCGGGGGAGAGTCAATCCCCGATAACTGATAACTGCTAGACTAATTGGGTGATGCTTGCAAGATTAATAAAACCAGTGTCGAGATTAGAATGCAGGGACTTTTAAGAAAACTTTGGCGTGCGATCGAAAACTTTTTTACCCGACTTTTGGGGGGACAAGGGGGAAAGGGGAAAGTACAAGCGATCGAATCTGTTCCCCTAACCGATACAGATTACGAGTTTCTCTATATGCAGTTACTCGATGGAGTGTCCCACGGTTGGCACGAAGGCAGAATTCTGAGATTTTTTGAGAAACTGGGCGATCGAGGTCGGCAAAAAGATTGGGTAGAATGGTTAGAGCGCTTTGGGACACGTCTGCAATCCTCCGCTTCCCTTAACCAACTTCTCGCCAGCAGAATGATCCGTTTAGGAGAATTAGCCCGCGCTTTCCCCGGTATTGAACGTATTGGTGAAGCTTCCTACGAGATCGGTTATCAACTCTACACCAAAGAAACTGCCACTTTAATCTGGGAATACGCCGGCGACGATGAGGACCTTGGCAGTTATTCCCTGCCGCAACCCCCAGAAAATCTCTTATATTCGGGTGAAACTAGCGATTTTAACGGTGCTGACTCGGAAAATCCCCAATTAGAAACCCTCACCCTCGATGAATTATTTAACCGTCTGCACAACGATCCTACCCTAGCGGGCCAAATGGCCGAACAATTAGGCATCGAAAATAAGGACGCAGAAAGCATTATTAATAGTCTGATCGCTCAATTTTCCCCCCAGGAGGGTAAAAACCCTGAAACTGCCGCAGATTGGTTTAATCAGGGCTTAGAACAGGCAAATTTAGGCAATTGGTCAAATGCGATCGCTGATTGGGAACAGGCCTTGACGATCGATCCCCAATTAGCCTCGGCCTGGCATAATCGTGGTGGTGCCTTAGCCATGATCGGTAACTACGAAGAGGCGTTAAATAGTTATGATCGCGCCCTAGAAATCACCCCCAACGATCACCAAGTCATTAACGCTAGAGGCAGCGCCCTATACGGACTGCAACGTTGGCAAGAAGCCTTAGAATGTTGGCAACAGGTGCTAGAAGCGGACGATAATTTTTATCAAGCTTGGTACAATCGCGGCAGTACCCTAGAAAATTTGGGCGAAACCCAAGCAGCGATCGCCTGTTATCAAAAAGCTTTAGGGATTGCGCCGGATTTTGAGCTTGCCCAAACTCGTCTAGAGGCTTTACTAGAGCAAAAACCGCCCGAAGACGACGGTAATCCCCCTGCCTGATTCAATCTGAACTTGAGCAGTCAACAGCCTACAATGAGGAGAGGATAGAGACTAATTTTAATGAATCAGGCCCAGCAATGAGTATAAAAAGCAAACCTCCTTCACAATCCCGCCTGATCGGTAATGTTTTATTAGCCGTGGGCGGCTTATTTCTGATTGTTAACCTCCTTTTTCCGCAATTATTTGGCCCTAGCGTCCCCAAAGTTCCCTATAGTCTTTTTATCGACCAAGTGGAAGATGGCAACGTCGCTAGGGTATCCGTGGGACAGAATGAGATTCGTTATCAGCTTAAAAACGACCAAGAGGGCAACTACGGACGAATTTTCAGCACTACACCGATTTTTGACCTAGAATTGCCCAAACGTCTAGAAGCCAAGGGCGTAGAATTCGCCGCCGCACCACCACCAAAAAATGGCTGGATTGGTAGTGTCCTTAGTTGGGTGATTCCTCCCCTGATTTTTGTTGGTATTTGGCAATTTTTCCTCGCTCGCAGCGGTGGCGGTGGTCCAGCTGGGGCTTTATCGATTACCAAAAGTCGCGCTAAAGTCTATGTGGAAGGAGACACCACCAAAACCACTTTTGAAGATGTGGCCGGTGTGGAAGAAGCGAAAACCGAATTGGCCGAAATCGTCGAATTTCTCAAATATCCCCAACGTTACATTCAAATCGGGGCGCGGATTCCCAAGGGTGTCCTCTTAGTCGGTCCGCCGGGGACAGGAAAAACCCTGCTGGCAAAAGCAGTCGCAGGAGAAGCGGGGGTTCCTTTCTTTAGTATCTCAGGTTCGGAATTCGTGGAACTCTTTGTCGGTGCAGGGGCAGCCCGAGTGCGGGATCTGTTTGAACAGGCCAAGAAAAAAGCCCCCTGTATTATTTTTATCGATGAATTAGACGCGATCGGTAAATCTCGCGCTAACGGTAATTTTATGGGGGGTAACGATGAACGGGAACAGACTTTAAACCAATTATTGACGGAAATGGACGGTTTTAACGCTGGTGATGCGACGGTGATCGTGCTGGCCGCCACTAATCGCCCCGAAACTCTTGATCCCGCCCTTTTACGCCCCGGCCGTTTTGATCGCCAAGTGTTAGTTGATCGCCCCGATCTGGCTGGACGCTTAAAAATCCTCGAAATCTACGCAGGTAAGGTAAAATTAGGCTCGGATGCAGATTTAAAACAGATTGCTACCCGTACCCCCGGTTTTGCTGGTGCTGACTTAGCTAATCTAGTCAATGAGGCCGCTTTATTGGCAGCCCGCAATCAACGCAGCACCGTCGCCCAAGAGGACTTTAATGAGGCAATCGAGCGGGTAGTGGCCGGTTTAGAGAAGAAAAGCCGGGTTCTCTCGGAAAAAGAGAAGAAAATCGTCGCTTATCACGAAGTTGGTCACGCTCTCGTCGGTGCAGTTATGCCGGGGGGTGGTAAAGTTGCTAAGATTTCGATCGTGCCTCGCGGCATGGCAGCCCTCGGTTATACCCTGCAAATGCCCACGGAAGACCGTTTCCTTATGGATGATACGGAATTACGCGACCAAATTGCTACTCTTTTAGGCGGTCGGGCTGCCGAAGAAATTATCTTCGGTAGTATTACTACTGGGGCAGCTAATGACCTGCAGCGGGCGACAGACTTGGCCGAACGCATGGTGACAACCTATGGTATGAGTAAGACCTTGGGTCCCCTAGCCTACGAAAAAGGTCAACAGAATAGTTTTCTGGGAGATGGCATGATGAATCCCCGGCGTTTGGTGAGCGATGATACGGCCAAAGCGATCGATAATGAAGTGAAAGAGATTGTCGAAAATGGTCATCAGCAGGCCCTGGATATCCTTGCTCAAAATCGCGATTTACTCGAAGAAATTGCCCAAGAAATCCTCAGTAAAGAGGTGATTGAAGGGGAACAATTGCAAGCACTGCTCGAGCGCGTTAAACCCCTCGATCGAGAACCTGTTACTGTTTAGATTGATTTGATTTTTGCCTTACCCCATCTTGAAGAAAGATGGGTTTTTTGCCATTATACTAAATCCAGTTATTAAAAATTGATTATTTATTCTTCCTTTTGCCTCTCCGCAGTCCCAGAACCCTACAGCGTTCCAATTAATCTTAACCCCTATTAGAGATTAATACTTTGTAGGGTTGATTCATGAATCAACCCTACAGCGTTCCCATTAATCTTAACCCCTATTAGAGATTGAAACTGGGAGGCAAAAATCAGCGATACTGATATTGAGATCACGATGGTGAATCCAGAAGAGCTAAAGGAGACAGAAAATGGCTAACGAAACCGTCACTTATTCCCTAGAAGCTGTTTTGACAAGGATTGAGGGGAAAATCGACTCTCTGGAAAAACGGATCGATGAGAGATTTGATCAGGTAGATGAGAGATTTGATAAGATAGAAGAACGGTTGACAAAAGTGGAAATAGGACAAGTCGAACTCAAAGGGGAGATTAAAGCCTTGGATGAGCGACTAACCACAGAAATTAAAGGGTTAACTGCAAGAGTTGCCTATCAGGAATTTACCAATCGGGGGATTCTCATCGCTCTGGTTGTAGCCATTTTAGGAGGGGCTGCTAAACTTTTTGGTTTTTTCCCCAATCCCTAACAGCGATCGCCCTAAAATGCTGTAGAATTAACTTGACAAATATTAAAACGCAGCCAAAGACTCTCTGGGAAATGCAGTTAAATAATTGGATGGCAACCTAAAAATATGAGTGAATTAACTATTCGTCCAGCTAAAATTACTGGTGTCATCCCAGATTCGATCGCCGCCGAGATAGGTTTTGAAATCGGGGATGCGCTCGTCTCTATTAATGGTAATCGTCCCCGGGACTTAATCGATTATCAATTTTTATGTGCCGATGAATTTTTAACCCTAGAAGTGCTTGATAGTCAGGGCAAAACTCACCAAGTAAAAATCGAAAAAGATTATCATGAAGACTTAGGTTTAGAGTTTGAAACTGCCCTTTTTGATGGCTTAATTCAGTGTAATAATAAATGTCCTTTTTGCTTTATCGATCAACAACCAGAGGGCAAAAGAGAAACTTTATACTATAAAGATGATGACTATCGCTTAAGTTTTCTCTATGGCAGTTATTTAACCTTAACTAATCTCACCTCAAAAGAATGGCAGCGGATCGAAAAGATGCGAATCTCACCGCTTTTTGTGTCCGTTCATGCCACGGAACCCGATCTGAGAATTCGTCTCTTAAAAAATCCCCGCGCTGGTCAAATTTTAGACCATTTAAAATGGCTACAAGCCAGACAATTACAAATTCATGCACAAGTGGTAGTTTGTCCCAATATTAATGATGGAATTCATCTCGAAAGAACCCTGTTAGATCTGGTTTCTTTTCATCGGGGAGATATTCCCTGTGTGGAGTCGATTGCCGTAGTTCCCGTGGGATTAACCCGCTTTCGTCCCCAAGAAGATGAATTAATTCCTGTTAGCCAAGAAAAAGCGCGAGAAGTGATTGAACAAGTCCAAACTTTACAGAAAAAATTTCGTCAAGAATTTGGCAGTAATGTGGTATGGTTAGCCGATGAATGGTTTTTAATTGCCCGAGTCGATTTACCCCCTCAATCTCACTACGAAGACTATCCCCAAATCGGTAACGGAGTTGGCTCGATTCGTCAATTTATTAGGGATTTCCAGAAGACAGCTAAGAAGTTATTGCCTGCTCAAATTACTCCCTCTAGACGGTTGGTATGGGTAGTGGGAAATGCCGTAGAACAAGCTTTTCAACCCCTAGTTAAACAGTTAAATAAGGTGCGGGGTTTAACCGTGGAATTAGTGGCTTTAAATAGTGATTATTGGGGGCAGGAAATCACGGTTACGGGTTTATTAACTGGGCAAGATATTCTCAAAGGATTACAAGGTAAAAATCTTGGGGATGGGGTTTTATTACCTTCTCTCATGCTTAAGCATGGGGAAGCGGTATTTTTAGATGATATCACCCTAGAAACTGTTATTAATCAGTTAAGAGTCCCTATTTATCCAGTCCTGGGAGTGGAGGAATTAATTAAAACTTGTCTTACTCTCAATCCTTTCTCTGACTTTCTCTCACATATAGGTGAGCAGTAAAAGTGATTAAAAGAGGGCGAATGCAATTCGCCCCTACAATAATATTATTGCGCCAATGGTAGGGGCGCATCGCGTGCGCCCAAAATGTAATATAGATATTTCGACCAAATTGATTTGAGTTTTTACTGAGCGGTATTAAGTAAAAAATTGCCGTTTTCTTGGCACTGATTACTGTTTATGGTAATCGGATTGGGTGCATCTCCTATCTGTGACTTTCTCTCACATATAGGTGAGCAGTAAAAGTGATTAAAAGAGGGCGAATGCAATTCGCCCCTACAATAATATTATTGCGCCAATGGTAGGGGCGCATCGCGTGCGCCCAAAATGTAATATAGATATTTCGACCAAATTGATTTGAGTTTTTACTGAGCGGTATTAAGTAAAAAATTGCCGTTTTCTTGGCACTGATAACTGATTACTGATTACTGATTACTGATAACTGTCTTAGCCGATTTCCGCATTACCTGTACCTTGAAACATCAGCCAAGAGAGGAAAAAATTAGCCACAAAAATCGCTAATAAAGAAGTTACCACAGCCGTGGTAGTAGATTGACCAACTCCTTTAGCACCGCCGGTGGTGGTTAAACCCCAACTGCAGCCGATAATGGCAATTAAAACCCCAAAAATTAGCGACTTTAACATAGAACTAATTAAATCCCATGTTTCCATAAAATTTTGGGCTGATTGTAAAAATAGGGAATAGGAAATGCCGTAAAGACTATCAGAAATAAATAAACCCCCCAGTAGCCCTGTGACTAAAGAGATAATAGTGAGCAGGGGTAACATTAAACTACAGGCAATCACCCGGGGAATGACCAAATAATCGATCGGATCGGTTTTTAAAATATATAAAGCGTCAATTTGTTCTGTTACTCGCATTGTACCAATTTCGGCTGCAAAAGCCGAGCCAACTCTCCCCGCCACCACCACCGCAGTTAAAACCGGGGCTAATTCCCTGGTTAAAGCCAAGGAAAGGACTCCCCCAACAAAACTACCCGCCCCAAAAAAAATAAATTCTCTGGCTACCTGAATAGTGAAAACCATACCCACAAAAGCAGCAGTAATTAGGGCAATTGTCAAGGATTCTGGTCCCACAATACTCATTTGTTCAAGAGTATTACGCCGGTGGATTTTGCCATTAAGAATATGTAAAAAAGTTTGTCCCGCTAACAAACCGGCAGCCCCCAAACGCTGAAACCATAAACTTAAACCACCGGCAACATCACTTTTTCTTGGCATTTGTCGAGGGACTATCGCTAAAATCTAACTTATTATAGGCGAGAATTCCCTCTGATACTAAATCTGGTTATTAAAAACTGATTATTTATTCTCCGTTTTGCATGAGTGCCTCTTGCCTTTTGCCTGTCCTGATATGTAGCCTATACTCAAAGGATTTAGTATGATTATCCCTCGATTGTGGCGACTTGCTTTGATGCCACTCGATCGAGGGATAACAAACCATGGTTTTGTGCTGCCAGCAGGGGATAATAGAATTATCTAGTAGCCGTCAGCTATCAACCCTGATTCTTTATCCATGCCAGATTTAGCCAAAATTATCCTGAAAAACCATAAAATTGATGCTGTTAAACGATTCCATCCTTGGATATTTTCCGGGGCGATTAAAGAGATGGCGGGAGAAGTCAAAGAGGGTGCTATCGTTGAGGTTTATAGCGATCGAGGCGAATATCTAGCCACTGGACTGTATAATCCTAGCAATATTGCCGTTAAAATTCTTTCTTTCCAAAAAGTCAGCGATATTGCTCAATTATTTCTCGAAAAATTCCAGAATGCCTATCAGCTGCGGCAACAAATCGGTTTAGTGGATAACCCGAAAACTAACTGTTATCGCTTAATTAACGCTGAAGGAGACGGTTTACCTAGTTTAATCGTCGATTGGTACAATGGCACGGCGGTTATTCAAGCTTATTCCTTAGCTTTATACCAACGTCTCGATCTGATTGTCGATTGTCTGAAAACTATCTACGCTGACAATTTACGGGCAGTTTACGATAAAAGTGCCGCAGTTTTAGCGAAAAGCGCCCATACTTCCGAGAATAAATACTTATTTGGTCAAAAAACCAGCGATGAGGTGTTAGAGTCCGGCCATCGCTTTATTATTGATTGGGAAAAGGGACAAAAAACGGGATTTTTCCTCGATCAAAGAGAAAATAGAGCTTTATTAGCCCAATATTGTCAGAATAAACGGGTTTTAAACACTTTTTCTTATTCTGGCGGCTTTTCCGTCTATGCTATGCAAGCGGGGGCTGCCCTAGTCCATTCCGTTGATAGTTCCCACGGTGCGATCGATCTTACCGAAAAAAATATCGCCCTGAATAATCTCAGCGAAGTTCCCCATCAATCCTACAGCACCGATGTTTTTAACTTTCTGCGCGACTGTCAGGAGGATTACGATCTGATTGTCCTCGATCCCCCCGCTTTTGCCAAAAGTATCCAATCCCGTCATCAGGCGGTTATGGCTTATAAAAGATTAAATCAGCAAGCTTTCCAGAAAATTCGCCCCCAAGGTATTATTTTCACCTTTTCCTGTTCCCAAGTGGTTAACGAAGAACATTTTCAGGGGGCTGTCATGGCTGCCGCTATTGAATCGGCTCGCCCAGTGCGAATTTTAGCACGTTTAAGCCAACCGGCGGACCATCCCACCAGTATCTATCACTCGGAAGGTTCCTACCTGAAAGGATTGGTTTTAGCGGTGGATTGATGGAAAATTAAACGATTACCATCCGGATCATAGATGTAGATTTCCCTGCCGTGGGAAGCCTGGCTAATTTCTCCCCTAGCACCATAGCCGATTTCGCTCCAATGCTCGATCGCTTTTTCGAGACTCTCCACCTCGAAACAAATGCTCATGCCACTGCCCCTAGAATCGCCAAATTCCTCTCTGTGGGACTCTTTATGGCAAAAAAGACCTAATTTAAGGTTAATCAGCCTAAATTCCGCATAAACGGCGGCAAGGTAGGGGCTTGGTTCCTGCTGCAACAGTTGACGATAAAACTGCACCGAGCGATCAAAATTACTCGTTCCTAGAGCAATAAAAGCCTCTGTGTAATTGAATGGACTATCGGGGGGGTTATTCATCGGGGTTGGCAAGCTTTTTCAGTGATCGGTAAACAGTAAACAGTAAACTGATAACAAGAGCCGAATCTAAAACCTAATTGGTTGAACGAAAAGCTTTGATGTGCTTAGTTTATAACCTTCTTTTTAGGTAGGAGAATTGCCAGATTCTCTCTTTTGCCCGTTGCATTCAGAAGCTGATAACTGACAAAAAAGGCTGAAAATGCTTCAGCCTCGTCTAAAAAATCAGATTTTACCCGCAAAATTAAGGAATAGGATTAGCCGGCTCCTTGCCTTCCAGGGTTTCGGGAACAGCTTCCGTCTTACCAAAAGCGACTCTGAGGAAGGGAGGAGCGAGGAAAGTGGTCAGGATTACCATAATAATAATCGACACCTCTAAAGGCTTATCCAAAATTCCGCTGGCCGAACCAATCCCAGCAAAAACTAGACCCACCTCACCCCGGGGAATCATGCCCACACCGATGGCGAGGCGATTGATTCCGGATATGCCAAAAACTGCCCAGCCCGTCACCAGTTTACCGATAATCGCCACAACCATCAAAAAGACAGCGATCAAAAGTCCAGCCCGATTCTCCGGTACCGTTGGGTTTAAAACACCGAGATCGGCACGCGCTCCCACCGTCACAAAGAAAATCGGTACAAGCAAATCGGCGATCGGTTTGATCAACTCATCCAACTCGTTGCGGGTATCGGTTTCATCAAGAACCAAACCGGCGGCAAAGGCCCCTAAAATCGCTTCAAGATGAATAGCATTGCCCAAAAATGCCATAAAGAAAGCGAAGACAAATGCGGGAATAACAATATTTCCCCGAGTTTTCAGCCGCTCCACGATCGCCACAAAACTTTTGTTAAAAATACCTCCCAACAAAATTGATCCGATCAAAAAGGCCGTGGCACTGACGATTAGGTAAATAACATTGACCACATCAATCTCACCAGTTTTGGCCAAACTAGCGACCACAGCCAGAACAATAATACCAAGGACATCATCGATCACCGCTGCACCGACAATAATTTGCCCTTCTTTGGATTTGAGTTGACCTAACTCGGACAACACCTTCGAGGTAATACCGATACTGGTTGCTGTCAAGGCAGCCCCTGCAAAAATCGCCGGGATAGCCGCCACATGAAAGACGAGCATTAACCCGGCCGTACCTGCCGCAAAAGGTGCCGCAACCCCCACACAGGCCACAACCGTGGCTTGAATTCCCACTTCCTTGAGTTGTCGGAGGTCGGATTCTAGGCCAATTTCAAACAGCAGAATAATCACACCGATTTCAGCTAGAACCGAAATCACTTCACTTTGGGACTCAAAGATCCGGTCCACGGCAGCCGGGGCCAATTGATTCAATCCTTGCAGTACCGTCATAATCAGCGAGTCAGAGGCCGATAGTCCCCCTTCGGGAAAGATGAGCAGATGCAAGGCCGAAACGCCGACAATCACACCGGCGACCAGTTCTCCCAGTACGGGAGGAAAATCTAATCGTCTGGCGGCCTCTGCGCCGAGCTTGCTGGCCAGATAAATCACCACCAGTGTCAGCAATACGCCAGAGAGAATAATCGGTGAATCCTCGGCCACAACGGTGGCAAGCAAGGGGAGCGGAGTCATGGGGGCTGCTATCTCCCCAATCAAAGGAGGCAGAATAGGGGACAAAATCATCAGTTTAAAGGGATGAGGGTTAAAGGTTTCAGGTGGTCATAAAACTGGGGGATAGGAAAAAGGGCCACCGCTCAAGGACAGTCAGGCTGCAGATGGGGTGGCCCGGATCAAGACAAGCTTAGTTGTCTAGATTTCACAGCCCTCTGGTCCACAGAAACTCTGTCCGTACAGAACCTCCGCATCACAGAGATAGATCATGCCCGCAAAATTGAGGAAAAACTGATCGGCAACCTGCTTGGCAATATTTTGGGCCATAATTCGATCGGGGGTAAGTATCTCGAACTTAACATTCGTATCGGTTTCGGAAACGTGGGGTTGTCCCGACGAGCGCACGTTGCGACTGCCTTTACCGCCAGTATCCATCACCGTGTAACCGGTCGCCCCGCATTCTTCGATGATCTTGGCGACTTTTTTCAGCAAAATCTTTTCTGTGACGATGACGAGCTTTTTGGCTGGTTTGGCCATGTTGATTATCTCCTTAAATGTGTACACTTATTTGCTTGGTAGGCCCCGTCAAGGGAGCGCCCACCGACCACAATCCTAGCCGCCGCTGAGGGCCTGGGCGAGACCAAGGAAGAACGGGATACATAAGCCGATCGCTACGGGCGTACCGATGGCCGTGGACGCACCTATATAGGCGGAGGGATTAGCCGAGGGGATACCGGCCCGCAACGTGGGCGGCCCAGAGATGTCGGAACTAGAGGAAGCGATGACGGCCAGAACCACGACACCGCCCCAACTGAACCCGGTGGCGTAGTGGGCAATCATGCCGAGACCGAAGGCGATTAGCCCATGCACAAAGGGTGCTAGTACGCTATAGACAACATACCACTGGGCTACCTTACGCAGTTCACCCACCCTTGACCAAGCCTCCATCCCCATGACCAGCATCAAGATCGAAAGCAAGCCGCGAAAGAGGGGATCGTAGAAGCTTTTATAGACAGTTTCCGGCTGGGTGAAGATGCCCAAAGCCAGACCTAATAACATGGCCGATAGGGCAGGTCCGCGAAGGCTTTCTTCAATGATCGGCCAAATCTTGACCCGATTATCCGCTGGCTGCTGTAGGCTGAGATATTCCTGCCGACTGCTGGGATAACCCTGCTGATCGGAATAATCCCCGGCCGCCACCGGCTGCTTGCTAAAAGACTCGTGGTCGTGGGCCGCTTCTTTCTGCTTCTTCTTGTTAAGATAAATGTTAGCCACCACGATCGCCGTTACCAGCGCCGGGATATCCATAAAAGGATAGAGTGCGCCGGCCCAGGCCTCGTAGGGGATCTTTTGTTCTTCCAGTACCGTCAGACCGGCGGCCATAGTCGAGCCACTCACGGCTCCAAATAATCCCCCAGTAGCGATCGCATCCACCACTTTCACCTTGGGCAGATTGGCTAAGGTATAGCGCGCGACGAAGACCACAATAATCCCTACTATGACGGCAAAGATCATTGGTAATACCATTTCCGTCAGGTTGGAATTGCGGATGGCAATCCCGCCGGTCAGACCGATTTTGGTCAGCAGCATGAAGACGATGATCGTACAAATCGACTCTGGAATGACCAATTCACTCCCGAGAGCAGCAATGATCATGCCACCAATCAAAAAGGCCAGTGTTGGGGACTGCAACTGCTGGATAAAGTCCATGACAAACAATGAGAAAAAATCCACGAATACCTCCTTACGCCTCCCCTGATGAGGAGTATTAATACAAATGAACTTTCAAGAGTTAAAGAAAATAAGGGTCAGGTGCTTCACCCCAACAGCAGGCGTACTTCCCAAAGCGGTTAAATTTATGTCGGGTAAACCCCTTGATTAACCTCAAAATCCTCTGGTTCTTGGTGAGGATGGGTCTTGACAAAAGTTACCGCTTGTTGTAGGGCGATGGTTCTGTCCATTAGCACATGATCGGGGGGGATTTGGGCTAAAATGCCGAGACGTTCCAAACGATGCTGGATTTTGCTGGTGGCACCAACGATAAAGACTTGTAAACCTTTATCGATCGCATCTTTAATCGCATTTTCGATCGCTAAAGAAGCTGTCACCCCTAACAAAGGCACATCACTCAAGTCCAAGATTAAAACATCCGCTTCCTTCATGGCTGTGTGTTCTCTGGCGATCGCTTTCGAGACTCCAAAGATCATCGGACCACTGAGATAAAATAGGATGATGCGACCGTTAGCTTGGTTGAGTAACCGTTTTTCTTCTGGACTTAGGAGAATCTCGTCATCGTTATCGGTGATCGTTTTCACTTCCTGCGCTTGCAGTTCACTGAGGCGATCGATGGTGAGAATATTAGCAATAAAGACCCCCACACCCACAGCAACGATCAGATCGACGAATACTGTTAATAACAGTACACCGTACATGATTAGCGTCCCTTTTAGAGAAATCTTGTGGGAGCGTTTCAGGAAACTCCAGTCGAGAATATCGATCCCCACTTTTAGGGCAATCCCCGCTAATACCGCCATGGGGATACTCTTAGTTAAACCGGCGGCCCAGAGAACGACGACTAATAAAATTAAAGCGCGAGTAATGCCAGAAAGGGCAGTGGTCGCACCGGTTTGAATATTGACGACAGTTCCCATCGTGGCCCCGGCACCGGGTAAACCGCCACAGATTCCTGATACTAAGTTACCAATACCTTGACCAATCAATTCTTTATTCGATTTGTGTTCGGTACGGGTCAAACTATCGGCAATTACCGCCGTTAATAGGGTATCAATACAACCCAACATCCCTAAAACTGCCCCATCCACCAACATTGTGATCATTTGGGCAGCACTAAAGGTGGGCATTTGCAAGGTGGGTAAACCCACAGGAATATCCCCAATCCGGCGAATTTCAGCACCTTGGAAGAAAAACAGCGAAATCAGAGTTCCTATCACCAAAGCTAATAACTGAGGGGGGACAAAACGCTTGAATTTCGAGGGCATCAGAAAGATGATCGCCAAGGTGATCGCCCCCAGAATGGCTTCGGGGGGATTGATATTAGAGAGTAGTTCCGGGATTTTCTGCACTGTGCCTAAAACCCCTCCTTTGGGGGCGGCTTGCCCTAAAAATGGCGGAATTTGCAGAATAATCAGGATTACCCCGATCCCAGACATAAAGCCAGAAATAACGCTATAGGGCATCAGGGTGATGTATTTACCCATTTTGAAGATACCGAACAGAATCTGGAAAATGCCCGCTAACATGACTACCGTAAAGGCCATGGGTAGGCCTAATTCGGGATTTTTGGCGGTTAAACTGGCCACGATCGCCGTCATTACTACCGTCATCGGCCCCGTTGGTTCCGAAATTAACGTGGGTGTGCCACCAAAAAGGGCAGCAAAAAAACCCACACAGACAGCACCGTACAAACCAGCGATCGCTCCAGCCCCAGAAGCTACACCGAAAGCGAGAGCTAGAGGGAGAGAAACGATGGCAGCTGTTAGACCACCGAATATATCGCCCCGCAAATTGTCAAAGTGAATACGATTGGTTATTTCCATGAGAATCCAACTGAGCAAAGGGTTTTTTGCCACAACAAAGCCGGCGGTTGAGAGACCAGCCTTGATAGACAAAAGTTTATGGTTTTTAAAGATCGATTGTTATAAATCTATACTAGAACGGATATCTTGACAAGCAAATTTTATAAATTGAGTTTAAATCGATATATCTTTACAAAAGTATTGATTTAAACCTATGATGTAAGCGGTGTGGGGAGGTTTTCACTCGTTCCCCTCCATTCCTGCTTCTGTTTAGCAAAGCTCCTCAAGGCAGTAACAGAAGTGTAGCTCTCTAGAGGCCTCTCTTGATTCACGCCACTTTACATCAACTGATTGTCTTTGAAGCGACCGCTCGTCATGGCAGTTTCACCAGGGCTGCTGAAGAACTATCGATCACCCAACCCACCGTTTCTACCCAGATGAAACAACTGACTAAATCAGTGGGTCTGCCCTTATTTGAACAGATAGGCAAACGTTTGTATTTAACCGAGGCCGGACGCAGTTTATTAGTCACCTGTCAGGCAGTCCTCAAGGATCTTGATAACTTTGAGATGGCGATCGCTGATATCAAGGGCATTAAACAGGGTAAACTGCGTTTAGCGGCGGTATCCACAGCCCAATATTTAATCCCTCAGATCCTAGGTCCTTTTTGTCAACAGTACCAAGGGGTAGATGTGTCCCTAGAATTGACCAATCACCAAGACCTAGAAGCAAGGATTATCAATAATGTTGATGACCTATATATTTTAAGCGAACCCCCCCAAGATCTAAACCTGGAGATTCAACCGTTTCTGGAAAATCCCCTTGTGGTCATTGCACGCAAAGATCACCCCCTAGCGGGACAGAAAAAAATTCCGATTAAACGGCTGCAAGGGGAACCTTTTATTATGCGGGAAATGGGATCGGGAATTAGACGGGCAGTACAGCAAATTTTTCTCGATCATGGTATCACTTTATCTCTGCGTTTGGAAATCGGCAATAATGAAGCCATTAAACAAGCGGTCGCCGGTGGTTTAGGAATTTCGGTTCTGTCTCAGCACGTCTTAAATTTAGATCCTCCCAATGGGGAATTTACCATCCTTGACGTGGAAGATTTTCCCATCCAACGCCATTGGTATGTGGTTTATCCCAAGGATAAAAAACTATCCGTGATCGCCAAGACTTTTCTTGATTATCTCCTCTCAGGGGAATTAGGGGCATAAGCTAGGGTCTGCTGAAAAACTTTTTCGTGGGGGCAGGGTGTGGGGTGTGGGGTGTGGGGTGTAGGGTTTTACCCATTTTCAGAGGGTCAATTACCTAATTTTCAGGGAAAAAGTGCCTAAATTTCCCCCCCGATCCCCCCAATGTCTGGCACTTTTTGATGGGAAAAAAGTCTAAAATTCTTATCCAACAAGGTTTTTAGATTTATTCAGCAGACTCTAAGTACCCACAGACCCCCGATCAAGTCGAATTCGGTAAGCGCAAGCGCTCGATCTATCTCCCATCCGAAAAGGTGGAGATCAAGAACTCGATCGCGCGGGGAAACCGATCGGCGAGATCCTCAAGGCGATCGATTCTCCCAAAACCCGCCAGGATTTAATCCTCATAAATGCGGCACTCTAAGGCATCAGGATTGGCTTCGCAGTAGGACTGAAGTGAGTTAGTCCCCTGTTTTTTGACCCGTTGATGGGAGGCTTCCGCTTGGAGTTCCTCAACCACATCCCAGGCCGCAGCGCAATCGGGAGAGGTTTCACCCTTGGCCGCACAAATTGCCCGTGCGTCTTCCCGGGCTGCTTCAATTTCATCTTCAATGAACAACCGCTTGGGCTTTTCAACAAAATCGCTCTTGAAGAGAATATCACTGACAGAAATAATACCCAGCAAAGTTTTGCCCTGAATCACTGGTGCGCGGCGAATGCGGGTTTGAGCAAATAACCGGGCTACATATTCCACCCCCAGTTCGGGATTGACCACCACACAGGGCTTGGCCATAATTTCATAGACCCGCATAGTTTTAGGATCGTGGCCAAAGGCCGCCACTTTGTAAACGATGTCGGTTTCGGTGACAATTCCATAGGGGTCCTGTTCATGGCGCGGTTCGACAATCAACCCCCGCAGTTGTTTTTCTTTCATCAATTTCACGGCATCGGCAACCGTTGCCGAACCACGAATGGTGACAACGTTTTGGGTCATAATTTCTTGAGCTTGCAGCATAGGAGTTGGATGGTGTTGTTAAATTAAAGAACTGGTATAAACGCAAAAGTTGACTAGGGTTGGCCCGATAGCAATTTCCTAGACTCTTGTGGGCTGAGTGCCACTTTGAACACAGATGACAAAGACCAATGGGCGATCGCTGGTTGGGTTTGGGACGGGGTGGCGGCGGCTGTGTTCCCCTGAGTGCCTGGAGCATAGGCCTCCAGCACAGCGCCATTTTGCCAACACATGGCGATGAAATAATCACACACTGGGCATTCCGTCTGAGCAACTTGCCGGGCCGGACACTTATATCCTGCGGGCAGGCGATCGCTCAAGAGCCGTTGAGCTACGCTGCCACAGTTGGGACACCGGATTTCTATAAGCTTGTTCATCGCCATACCTCAAAATTAAATAGTGGTGTGAGAAGGAAAGGGTCAACTTCGGACGTTTGCCCAGAGTGTTTGTTCACAGTGGAAGACTATAATTGTCGTTCTACGGCTGCCGTAAATTCTTCATAGGGTTTAACCCCAACTAATGTTTCTATCAATTTCCCCTGTTTAAATACCATGACAGCCGGAATACTTTTAATTTCAAAGCGTTTGGCCACGGGTTTGTTACTGTCCAGGTCAAGTTTGAAGACTTTGGCGCGATCGCGATAGTCATCAGCCAATCGATCGATCAACGGAGCCACCAGTTTGCAAGGTCCACACCAGGTTGCCGTGCAATCTACCACCAACAGAGATTCACTCTTTAAGAGGGAATCAAATTCAGTTTCATCTTGAATAAATGTAGCCGTACCCATGTTTATATCTCCAGATTGATGCTGTGTAACTTAGTACAAATTCTCTGATCGCTGCGTTTTACAATATAAATTCAGCTTTGAACCGCTCCTCATCTAAAAATGCTTGGCCTTTGACCCTTTAACTTTGTCCGCCTCCCGGGGGTATCGTCTATAGTTTGGTTGTCCCAGACATCGATGGTGACATCTAGTCCCTGCTCATGCGCGGGTTTTAATTTGTAAGTCGTCATCGGCTGCCCCCAATCAAAACAAATTTGCGACGTTAAGTTGCGATAATATGGTTTTGCAAGTTGTTGCATTTAGATACCCTATGACAGCGACCCCTTCCAACGATTTATCTGCCTGGGAGCGGCTAGAACAAGGCAGACAAGCAAAAGCAAGCAACGGTGGTTATGCGGGCTACGGCTCCCCTGCCTTTGGACAACGATCGATCGATGGGGAATTAGTGGATGATCCGGAAGAGTGCCGGGTCATTGAACTGATTCGCCGTCATCACAAATCAGGGAAATCCTTGCAGAAGATCGCCGATTGGCTTAATGAACAGGGCTACACCACCAAACGCGGTCTACCATGGCAGCGTATTTCCGTAAAGCGGGTGCTGGATCGACTTTATGGAAAGGTGTCCAGAATTTCCGGAGTAACCCTTCAGGCCGACCAGAACCCGGAAGTACTCACCCCAGCGTCTGGTGATGCCGCCCCTGAAACCATTAGAGGCTGAATAACCCCTAAATAAAAAGTTTCAGGCTTTAACCTGTTACATCCCTCTATGATACACCGAAGTGGGTCTAAAATCTTTACGAGTTTAATAAAAATTGTAACAAAACGTTACATCTTTTAGGAAAAAGTTAAATGACGCTACACTTTGAGATAGTTTTAGAACGGGTTTTGGCAACTCTGAGAGTCTGGGTTCTTTGCCCAGTGGCTGTTCTGTCTATCTTGGCCTTTGCGATTGCAGGATGGTGCTGATGTCCCTCGATACACCTCTGAGTTGGGCCCCCGATCTGGAAAAGGCGATCAATCGCCACCCCTTGACGGTGCCGCCAACCACTTCCCTGGCAGATGCGATCGCCATGATCGGTCAGGCCCATAGTCGTCTGTGTTTGCTCACCGATGACCTATCTCCTCTAGCTCCTCCGGCCGGAGAAGCGCGTGTTAGCTGTCTGCTGGTGGTGCAGGGGCAAGAGTTATTAGGAATTTTGACAGAACGGGATGTGGTGCGACTCACCGCCCAAGGAATTAACCTGTCCGAGACAACCGTTGCCGATGTGATGGTGCATCCCCTGATCACGTTGCCCCAGCAATCTGCTCAAGACATTTTTGCTGCCCTGTTTTTGTTTCGGCGCTACCGCATTCGCCATTTGCCGATTGTCGATGACCAAGGACACTTAATCGGGGTGATTTCCCATGAAAGTATTCGCCAGATATTGCGTCCGGCCAATCTGTTGCGGTTTCGTCGCGTATCCGATGTGATGACCAGTCAAGTGGTACAGGCCCCACTCACCGCCACAGTCTTGCAATTGGCCCAGTTAATGGCGGAACATCGTGTCAGTTGTGTGGTGATCACCCAGAGAAATTCCGAAGACAATGACTACCCTGTTGGTATTGTGACAGAGCGAGATCTTGTCCAGTTTCAAGCAGTTCAAATCGATCTGCACAAAACTAGGGCCCAGACGGTGATGAGTACGCCGTTATTTCTCCTCAGTCCCGAGGATTCCCTGTGGACGGCCCATCAGGAAATGCAAAAACGGCGGGTGGGGCGTTTGGTGGTTTCTTGGAACTGGGGTCGGGGGTTGGGTATTGTCACACAAACCAGTCTGTTAAGGGTTTTTGACCCGATGGAAATGTATGGGGTGATTGAAAATTTACAACAAACCATTCAACAGCTAGAGTCCGAGCGATCGCCCTCCCTTCCTTCTCCACCGGCGGACTTATTACCCCAACGGACCCGCACCCCATCAGAAAAAGAGAGCGCTGGCGATCGCGAATTATTACTAGCCTTGCTGGACAATGCCTACAAAGACGTAAAGTATATGTTGGCTAACTTAGATATTGTCGTCGAGCAGCGGCGATCTTTGCTTCAATCTGTTCTAGATAAGCTTGAGTACCTCGGCCGTGAAATTAGCTCTTAGTAAGCTGTTCGGATCTCTTAGGTTTGGTGGGTAAAATGTATTCTAAGATACATTCCTCCTAGCGAGGGAGTGGAAGGAACCACAAAGACACAAAGAACACAAAGATTGATCGATCATAGAGTAAGTTAAACTTATCACACAGAACCTAGAAGCTCCTTGGATTGAGTGATAAAACCGAAAGTAACGCCCAATTTTAGGAGAAAGTTTCCCATGAAAAATTCCAAATTAGTAGATTTACAAAAATGAGATGCACCCAATCAAAGGCACATCTATCTTATACTTTAATAAGTACCTAAGTAGGTAGGTGTTAAAAGTTTTCATATCCTCCCGCCTATCGGCGCCCCCCTTATCAAGGGGGGATTAAGGGGGGATCTGCGCCCCCCTTATCAAGGGGGGATTAAGGGGGGATCTGCGCCCCCCTTATCAAGGGGGGATCAAGGGGGGATCTGCGCCCCCCTTATCAAGGGGGGATCAAGGGGGGATCAAAGGCACAATCTATCTTCAATTTAATAATTATAACCACTCATTTAATAGGATAGTTACACAACGTAAAAATTGATTAATTCAGGAGTTATTATTATGCTAGACCAAATGATGAAGATGTTGGAAGGGCAACAAATAGGCCCCTATCGTCTTAATAAGTTTCTCGGTGCCGGTGGTTTTGGGGGTGTATTTCATGCTAGTGAAATGGTCAGAAATACATCGGTCCAAGAAGTTGCTGTTAAAGTTATTCCCGAAAGTAGCGATGATAAATTAATTGAATTAACAAATGCCAGAAAGTTAGAACATTCTAATTTAATTAAGGCTTATTCGGTGGGGGAATTTACTTTTCTCAATACGGAGATGCTTTATTTAGTGATGGAATTGGCACAGGGTAGCCTAGAAAATCACATTGCCAAAGGCGGTTTATCATCAAGTGAGATTAAAAATATTGCTGCTCAAGTCGCCCAAGGTTTAAATTATCTTCATGGACAAAATAAAGTCCATCGAGATTTAAAACCGGGTAATATCCTCAAGGTTAATCAACAATACAAGTTAGCAGATTTTGGCTTAATTAGAACTTTAAATAACAAAAGCCACACTCAAACAGTCCACAATAGCGGTACAATTATTTATATGCCTCCCGAAGCCTTTAGGGGGGATATTTCATCAGCTTGGGATTTGTGGTCATTAGGTATTATGTTAATCGAAATGACCACTAATCAACTTCCCTATAAGTTTAATAATGATATTAACCAGTTAATGGCGAAGGTGATGAATTGTGAGCTACAAATCCCCAGTTTACCGAAAGAGTTTAAACAGATTATTGAAGGGTGTTTGCAAAAAGATAGAAAACAAAGATGGACAGCACAACAGGTTTTAAATGCCTTACAACCTGTGGGATGGAATTCTCCCCCGTCACCTCCACCAGCACCGGCAGCAGTCAAAAAGCCTGTTTCACCTACTCCATTTACCGAAAAACTACCCAATCGAGTAACACTGGAGATGGTGAGCTTACCAGCAGGTCAATTTCTCATGGGTTCTCCTGATAGTGATTATGAAAAGCCTCCACACCAAGTTAAAGTCAACAGTTTTGCGATCGGGAAATATCCAGTGACTCAGGCACAATATGAAGCGGTAATGGGAACCAATCCCTCTCACTTTCAAAACAATCCGCAAAATCCGGTAGAAAAGGTTAGTTGGGATGATGCTCAAGCCTTTTGTCAGAAATTGAGTCAAATAACCGGGAAAACCTATGGCCTACCGACGGAAGCGGAATGGGAATATGCTTGTCGTGCGGGGACTACTACTCGCTATTATTTCGGTGATGATGCTAGTCAGTTAGGAGATTACGCTTGGTATATCGCAAATTCTCAGAGTAAAACTCATCCTGTGGGACAGAAAAAACCCAATGCTTGGGGACTCTATGACATGAGTGGCAATGTTTGGGAATGGTGCGAAGACGATTGGCATGATAACTATATCGGAGCGCCGACGGATGGCAGTGCTTGGATAAATAATAATGATAATGATTATCGCATACGGCGGGGCGGTTCTTGGTACTACGATCCAAATAACTGCCGTTCTGCTTACCGCAGCAACTACAACCGCCGCGGCCTCACCGACGACGACTTCGGTTTTCGGGTGGTGTGCGGTGCTGGGAGGACTCTATAACCCTTTTTCCCTTTTTACCCTTTTTACCCTTTTTCTCTTTTTCCCGCCGCTAGGTGGGTCGATTTTTTTTTGAGATTTTCTAGGGTGCGTCCTGGGGAGCTTTTCGCTTTTGCCAAACTAATTTTGTCTTAACGAAACAGCATCAGCACAATTTCTAGAAATAGCTCGTTTTCTGAAAAGCCATTGGTCTTACTATGTCCTCTGAAATCACCATCAGGCTGGCTTTTGTGGTAAGATGTGTTACTTAACGTACTTTTTCAATTTATTAAGGTAATACCTAACGGATAAGTTTTGTCTATTATATAGATACAGGAGAGCCGAGTAACCATAGCAGGGGGAATCGAAAGCAAAATCTATCTGCAATTTAATTAGAAGCACTTAAGTAGCTGGTTATAATTAAATTAAAAATGGATTTTAGGTTCGATCCCTCCTTGATAAGGTAGGGTTGATTCATGAATCAACCCTACCCTTAATAACGGGAGTGTCTGATAATTTTTAACGCCTACCTACTTACTTATAATTATCTGCGAAAAAAGTTTAGTAATTTCACTGCAATTATAACAGGATTGTCGATGACTAATTTAAAAAAATGGCAAATTATTAAATCTGAGCTAGTTTTTCATAATCGTTGGTGTCAAGTCCGTCAAGACGTGGTGAAGTTGTCCTCTGGACAAGTTATCGACGATTATTTTGTTAATATTCGTCCTGAAATTGTGTTAGTTGTTCCAGTTACTGGGGATAATCAATTGGTTTTTGTTCGTCAATATCGTCACGGAGTTAAGGAAATTTTATTGGAATTTCCCGCCGGAGCAGTAGATGCGGGTGAAGATAATATTACTGCGGCAGCGCGTCGAGAATTCGAGGAGGAAACTGGTTATCAAAGTGATTCTCTAATACCTCTAGCTGTTTTGTATGATAATCCCGTTAAAGATACTAACAGAATTCACATTTTTTTGGCTCTTAATGCTATTTCCACCGGTCAACAAAAGTTAGATGTTACCGAGGAAATTGAAGTTATTCTTCGACCTTTACAGGAAATTAATCCCCAAGAAATTACCGTCTCTGGTAGTTTAGCTGCTTTCTATTTAGCGAGGGATTTTTTAAAGCAAAATTAAGGAGTTATAGCGGTTATATTAATAGGTAGGTAGGAAGTTTTCGTTTTCGGGAGCCAGTTGTCAGGAGATTATTTTTATTTATTCTCCCCAATTCATAATTCATAATTCATAATTCATAATTCATAATTCATAATTCATAATTCATAATTCATAATTCATAATTCATAATTCATAATTCATAATTCATAATTCATAATTCATAATTCATAATTC
>Ga0315906_10000559_pt1 | contig 59615 bp, 55 predicted proteins | sample LakEriMetagenome_4_FD_203526 | JGI IMG/M metagenome (GOLD analysis project Ga0315906, IMG submission 203526) | Freshwater fungal communities from buoy surface, Lake Erie, Ohio, United States - Buoy 2 MA122 | ecosystem: Environmental > Aquatic > Freshwater > Lake > Lake biofilm | place: USA... | reverse complement strand
TCCCATTTATTTTCATTTTTATATAATTCTATTAATTCCTGATCATGATTTAAATTAGTTAACATCGATAAAACCAAACGATAATATTCTGTTTTATGAAATTCAAAATGCCATAAAAATTTAATATCATTGACTTCATTTATTTCTTTTTCATCAAAAGGTTTTTGAATAAAAATAGAATCTTGAATTATAATTGCTTTTGATGATGGTTTTAATAATAAATAATAATAATATGGTAATAATTCACCGGCACCATTGAATTCAGATTTAATAAACATTATATTATGATCATTTAAATATGATTCTAAAGAATATTCTAAATTTAAATCTTCAATATCACAATTATCAATAATTATAATTATTTTATTTGAATAAAATTTTCGAATACAACGAACACATTCTTTCCATAAAATACTGTGTTTTGGTTTTTTTATACATACGGGAAAAATAAAAACAATATCATCCATTCTTTTTTAATAAATATTAACCTTAATTTTAAATAGATAAAGAAAAAGAAAAAATGAAGGGTAATGATAGTCAAGTAATTTTAAATCAAATTATGGATAATCCTGAAATATTATCAGTTATTCCTCCTGATGTTTTTATATTGAAGTTTTTATCTTTAACAGGACATAAAGATGTTAGAAAATTTTTATTAGCAAATGAAAATATATTGTCTATGCCCGTTGGTTATATCTCAAATATTCTTAAATCTGCTGATATGAAAGTACTTCATTTATTAAAAATAAATAAAAATTATTATATTAATAATGATTGTTATGATTATTATATAAAAGATAATAAAATATCTGGTAGTATAAGAGATGATTTTTCTAAATTAAGTAATGATGATAAATTTAAAAAAAATCTTGATATAATTATATATAATCCTGATATTATTATTGTTCAAGATGAATCTGCATGTGAACTTGATACATCGATGATTAAATATTTATTAACAAAAAGAGATATGGGACTATTATTAAATTTAAAAACATATGATAAAAGTGAAATCAATAGAATCAATGGAAATAAATATAAAATAAATGTATTAGTTAATTCACAAAAAGAAGTTTATTTTAATTCTAATAATAAACAATATATATATAAGGACGAAGAAGTAATTAAAACTTCATGGAATAAATCAGATATTAGACCTATTTTAACTATTTATACTAGAGATGAAGATATTGCTTCTAAAATAGGTGCTGTGCCTGTATATGATGGTTTTGATTATGAATTATCATAAATATTAATGAATATTCGTAAATATATAAGTAATAATTCCTTTATGTTTTATTAAATGGAAGGAATTAATAATTTAGGTTCAACATGTGCTATTAATAGTTTAATACAAATGATTTGTAGATGTGATAAATTAAGAAATGTTATTTTAAATGCAAATGTAAATGAAGGAACATTTACACATGAATTAAAAGAAATAATTGATTTAATTCATAATCAAAAACAGTCAATTAATCCCATGAAATTTATAAATAATTTTTATATAACTTTTAAAGGTATTTTTAATAGATTTGAACAAATAGATATTAATGAATTATGGTTTTATATGATAGATAAGATAAATGAAGAAACATGTGTAACTATAAACATTCATCCAAATATGAATCAATATGAATTATCTTTAATGCGACATAATAATAATAAATTAAGTGAAATTTTAAATTTAGTTCAGGGAATATATATAAATGTCATAAGTTGTGAAAATTGCAACCATAAATCACAATCAATAGAACCTTTTATTACTATTGCACTTGATATAGATAATGAGAATAAATCTATTGCTGATTTAATAGTATCAGCAATTACAGATGAATTAAGAGAAAAAGATGAATGGAAATGTGAAAATTGCAAAGAAAATCATAATTATTTAAAAATGAAAAGAATTTTAAAATTACCGCAAATATTAGTGGTTTCTTTAAATCGTTTTAAAGATGTTTATAATAAGAATAATACAGATGTATATGTAAATGAAATTTTAAATTTTAAAATTCAAAATAATGAAGTTATTTATAAATTAAAATCAATTGGTTTACATTATGGTAATTTACAAGGTGGTCATTATATGTCTGTTTGTAATATAAATGATGAAACATTTAATTTATATAATGATGAAATTGTGAAATCAATTAAAAAGGAAGATTTTATTCTAAATAATTTGAAAAACAACACAGCATATTTAATTATATATGAAATAAATAGAACTTAATTTTTATGGATAAATGTTTAAATTTATCTGTTATTCCACAATTCGGAGGAACTTGTTGGTTTAATGCTATTTTAATGATTGCACTTTATAGTCAAAATACTAGAAAAGCAGTATTAAGAGCAGCAAAATATTGGGATAAGTCAAATACATTTTTAATGATACTTAAATCAATCTTAATTAAATATTATAAAGAACCTGAAAATGTTCAAAGTTTTTTCAAAAAAATAAAACCTGAAATAATTCTTTTTAAAATGTTAAAAAAATATAATCAAGATGTTATTATAGATAAATTTAAACACAATTTATTATTTGATTCAAGTAATTTTGCTTGGTTTGAAATATTTATAATTAAGTTTTTTAAATTATTGGAAGTAAACTCTTTAGATATCATTTATATGAATGGTAATTATTATTTAAATTATGATGAAGAAGTTAATTATATATTGGATAATACTGACAATAAAATTAAAGTAATTAATAATCATATATATGAAAATAGTGTTATTAAAAAAAATAGAGTAACTACAAATATTAAAAAAGCTATTAAAAAAGTTCCTGATATTATTATTGTATCTCATGAAGATATAAATGAATTTGTTAAAATTATTTATCAACCTGTTATGACTAATGAAGAAAAGGAATTATTCAATGCTCGCAATTATGACTGTAAAATTAAAGGCGTTAATACATATGATGATATTATTTATGTAAATGGTTATAAATATAAATTAGATGCATGTACATTAAGTAATTATAATACATATAATAGAGGTATTCATGCTATAGCAGGTATTACTTGTAATAATAAACATTATGTATATAATGGATGGCAAGAAGGAACTACGGATCCTGTATTTGCTTATTATGGAAATTCCTTAACTACTACTCCATGTTCATTGATGCGTTTTGATTGGGATTTAAAAAAAGATGTTGAATTTTGTTTGAATTTGAATAAATGTAAATTAGATAGAATTAGACATCAAATTACTAAAGATGATTTATGTTTTTCTTTTGGTAAAAAAATAAATGTTGGTAGACGAATGTTAGTATATGTAAGAGTAAAAAAGGAAGAACTTGTTACAGAAGATCTTGAAAACAAATTAACTGTTCCTAAAGAAATAAATATTTCCAATATATCAAATATTATTAATGAAATGCATGATATTAAAAATATGCATATATTAACAATCAGAAAAAAATTGGCAGATTTTGGAATACATTTAATTGATGGTTATCAATATTCACGAGAAACATTGGAAGCATTATTATCAGATGCTTTAAAACAAAAATATGACGTAAGAAATAAAATAACACAGGATTATAAAAAGAAAAAAATAGAAAAAAAACCAGAGAAAAAACCAGAGAAAAAACCAGAGAAAAAATCAGAAAAAACAAAAGATGAATTAATTAAAAAGATTTTGTATATGTATCCAACATTAAAAAATCTTAAATCAAAAACAAAATCAGAACTTAAAGAAATTCTCAAAGGTAATTATAATTTTAATAAAACAAAACCTAAAGATATAACAAAAGATATACCGAAACATAAAACAAAAGATGAACTAATGTCTTTTTTATTACGCAAACTACCTAAAATGAATAAAACCGAACTCGAGCATTTAATTAAATGTTCTAAAAAAGAACACTCAACGAACTTTTAAAGCAATCATATATAATTTGACTTGAGTAGAAACACAGACAAGTTCTACCAACACTCATTCCTAAACCCAATTGCTTAAAACGAAAATCCTTAATTATGTTTCTATAAGAAGCACCATCTGCATACTTTCTATTTCGCACCAAATTTATGGGGGATGTAATAAGAACTGCTGCACATATGACACTGAGATTGTGAAGGTGATTATCTTTGATTTTTCCAGAGAGATACACATAATTAAACGTGAAATCTCGGATAATCAATGGCACAATACCAATTGACATAGCACGATGACCACCTGATGCAATAATTGACTGATATGCATAAGTATTACTGCAATTCAAAAACCATGACCGATATTTCACCAACTGTAAAGGATTGGTAACCGAACAAAGAAGAGCAGTAACTGCTGCGATAGTAATCTTACAATCAGTGTTATGTGAAAGTGAATCGATATATGAAAAATAGAGTCCAGAGGTAATCAAACGCGTGCCGATGTTATTCAAAGAACCCTTGAAAAGATCCTTATAGGTATTCGCTGATAAGAGAGATTGTCCTTGAATACATGATGCAAAGATAATCTTGTCAATTGGATTAAAGATACAAGCAGATGTAATACCAGCAAATAATCCACAGATGAACTCGTTTGAACTCATGATATAGGTTTATAACCAAAAATCATAATAAAAATTATAAAATCATTTTTTTAATATTTCCACTTGTGACCGCAACAAATGCAGTTGAAATACTGGGTAATTGCCTCGTCACCACTTCGAGTCTGTAATTCATAATAAGTGATCTTATTATTTTTACATTTGCCACATTTAATGGCATCTGTCATTGATACCTGCTTAATTTCATAAGCACCCTTAATTTTCTTTTGATGCTTTTCCATGAGATCTTTCCAAACTTCAGGGAAAACTTCATCAGCACTCATATAAGGTAATTTATGAGGTAAAAATTCACGTTTCTTTAATCTATCTAATAAATTTTCATTTTTAATATAACTAGTTTTATCTAAATTTGCATAATTACTCATAGCAATATTTAAATAGGTTTCAGCAAATAAATCACATGACCAAGAAGTAGGTATCTTAAGAGAATTTGCATAATCAATAGATGCATTAAAAATACCTATTTCAAGATCCTTTGCTTCAATTTCAGATAATTCTAGGTCATTTTGAAACATGGATATTAGTTTTGTTCTAACTTGATGTTTATTATTGATATTAGAATTACTATTCATTATTAATTTTAATGATAATTCTTTTTAAATAAAGAATCATTTTTTTATTTGATTATCTTTCATTAGATTAATCCAAATTTTATTTACTTTAAATTAAAATAAAAAATGATTATTTTATTTAAAGATAATTTTATATTAATATATCAAACCAAATGTCTACACCTATTCTTCCTAAGAACATTAATACTGCTCATTTTAAATACTCTGAAGTAAAAACTCTAACATCAGGTGCTAAATCAGTTTATATTAATTATGCCACAGGAAAACTTCGTATTCAAACACCTGTTATGTATCTTCCTTATGGAGTAAATGAAGGTGGATTTGAAGATAAAAATGCAAAAGTAGATCCCAAGAAAGGGGAGAAAAAAGAGAAGAAATTCGATTTGACTCTATCTTTCAAAGGTCACGAAAGCAATCCTAAAGTTGAAGCGTTTCTATCCAAACTTAAGGAAATCGAAGCAAAGATCATTGATGATGCATTTGAAAACAGAGAACCATGGTTCAAAGATGATTATGATGGTCAAAAGATCATTGTAACTAAGATGTTTTCTCCAATCATCAAAATCGACAAGGATAAGAATACAGGTAAACCTGTTGGAAAATATCCACCCACTATTCGTTTCAAACTACCTTATGACAATGAAAATGACAGATTCAATTTCAGTAGTTATAATATGAATGGTGAATTGATCGATCTTTATGATGTTCTTGCCAAACTCAAAGGTGGTAAAGCACAATTGATTGTAGAATTGAATAGTATCTGGTTTGCTGGTGGTAAATTTGGTTGCACATGGAAAGTTATCACTGGTAAGTTCCAACGTTCAATTAGTAATGATGTTACATTCCTTGATGATAGTGACACTGAGAAGGTTGAAAAGGATGATGAAGATGAGGAAGAAGAAGAAACTCTTGAAACTGAAGTAGTAGATGACACAGTTGTTGAAAATAGTGATAATGAGAATTATGTTGAAGATGGTAAGGGTGAGGAAACACAAGAACCTCAACAAGTTCCTGTTGTCGAAAAAAAGAAAGGTGAACGTAAACCTAGAAAATAAATAAAAGTAAACCTGTTATTATACTCATAATTAATCTAGCAAAAAATGTTGGTTCTTTTTTTTCATTAATAATTTCAAAAATTTCGAAATTGTTAATCATTGATGACATTATTACATTTAGGACTTTATATGCTGTCATACTAGATAAAATTAAAAAAGATAATAAACCTATTAAGGCAGTTCGTAATTTTAATGTATAATAAAAATCTTTTTTTTTTAATTCATTATCTTGAAGTTCTTTCATATTTCTAACTTTCTATGATATTAATTAAATATACTAATTCTCTTGAATGATAATTATTTATTATTATTGGACTTTCTATATCAGATAACCAATCAGGCAAACTATTATAAAAATCATTACTATATACACCTATTGATTTCATAAAATTACAACATAATAGAAAGTTAGCATTTCCATTTTCAAATAATCTGATTATTTCTTTAGCAAAATAATAATAAATTTGATTATTACTAGTATCTTCATTATTTATAATCATCAAATCCATAAAAAAATTATATATTTGATTATGATTATTTCTACTTGAAATAACATGAAATAGTCTAATTATATTTCTGATTTGTTTATGTGTCAATGCAATAAACCATTGAGTATTTGTATAAAACCCTATTTTTTCAATTGCAATTGAAACATCAGTAAATGCTTGTAATAATGTTTTCCATTGATTATTATATTCTTTTTGTAATTTAAAATAATCAATAAATTTATCTAAATTAGACATTACTTCATAATTTATTTGTTTTTTTGTATATGGATTCCAATTACCATTATTTCTTATGAAATATTTAAATTCTAATGCTCTGAAACAATAATAATTATTATCTTCAACAAATATAAATTTTTCTGTTAATGGTATTTCTTCCAAAAGATCAAATGTAAAAGGATCACTTTCATTTATATATTTTATTGTATGATCATATCTATGTTTTTTTATAACAGTAAAATTTAAAAATCTTTTTATTATTAATAATTGTTTATTATTAATTTTTTTTTCAATTTTATATGTATTTAAATTTAATTTAAAAATTATATCAATTAATGTATCATAATTACAATAATTAGTTAAATAATAATATTTACTTCTTAATGTCCATTGTTTTATAAACAAAGTTTTCAGTATTTTTTTAAAAATTAATTCTTTTACATATATATCAGGTGTATCATATATATATTTAAAAATTTCATATATATCATAAGTGTTTTTTATTTGTCTTATTCCAATTGCTTTATTTATAATTTCATAAATAATATTTCTATTATTGATATGAATACTGCAATATTTGTTATATTTGGTTTTAAAAAAACAATTTTTACAATCATTTACATTTCTAAATATGCAAAAATTATTCATTATTTAATGAATTTTTAAATACCTATAAATATATATCATAAATAACTTTATATTTCTTCTGGTATTAATATTCCTGCATTTACATAACTATAATAATTATAAATCTTGCCATTCATAATTACATATTTAATTCCATTTTTAATTAATACCTTACCTTTATTTTTCTTTAATATTTGTGTTGCTTTATGTTTCATAATTCTATGATCATCTTTAATATCATATGTATATGATAAATCTTTATTATTTACACCTAATGCCCAATTATAACATTTATATCCATTTTTTAAAGGTTTATTTTGATGTGAATTTATTATACAATCAAATGAACTTGCTTTTAACATTTGAAGAAATTGATTTACTAAATTCATCTTTTTTGTTGCCATCATTGCAATATGTTCATCTGTAGAAATACCTTTATCTAATGATTCTAATGTAAAATTTTTACTTAATTGTTTTTTAGTAATTTTCATTATATATCTATAAACAGTAACATTTCTATCATTTAATGGTAATTTTTCATGAGAACATGAACGAATAGCACGTCCTATAACTTGATCAGTTCTAATATTATTCCAATAAGGTTCTGCTATTAAAACTCTTCTTACATTTTTAAGAGATAAACCTTCAGCACCACTTGCTGTAATACAAAAAACCTTAACTAATTTTCCATATAATTGATTTCTATCTCTTGGTAATGCTTCAACAATTTTAGGTGGTAAATTTTCAAAATCACCATTAAAAAGATTCATTAAATATCTAGTTTTTTCTTTATCAGAACTAAAAATAATATATCGTTTATTATCATACATTCGATTGAAAACGTTTGGATTTGTCAAATAATATTGTCCATCTATTTTTTTAAAATCAACCTCAATAAAACCATTTTTATTTAAAAATTCACTGAATAATCCTAATCCTTCAACTGTTCTGAATTGTGAATAAACTAAAACTGATCCTGGAGACTCTTTTATATCTATATACATTTGTGCAAATTTAGGACTTAATTGTTTTTTTACCTTATCAAATGTTAAATAATTACCATCTTTTAGTTCATTTATGGCATCATTTAATTTGACTTGATATAAATCTACTGTTGTATTTTCTTTTATTCCTAATCGTTTTTCTCTCATTTCTTTTTCATCATCATCTTCATCTATTTCTTTTTTCAATTCTTTTTTAATATCATTAGGATAAACTCTATCAATATTTTCAGGAAAACTAAAATTACATACCATACGACTAAAAGCACGATAAACTGAAGTTTTATTATCCAACACATTTCCTTTTTTCATTTCCATTTTTCTTTCAATATCACGTGCTTCTGCATATTTTTTAAATTGATTATCAGTCATATCTAATATTTGTAATACATCATCATTTCTTTTTGGAAATAAATCACTTCCACTTATACTATAATAACTTACTGTACCTAATATACGTCTCATGAATAAATCTTGATTTTTAATTTTAGGATCTTCATCATCTGTCATATCTAAGAAATAATTGTTAAATTCATCAATTGAAGATGGTAATGCACTTAATTGATGTTTATTTGGTGATTTATTATCTAATTCAAGAACAGTTATTATATCAGATAAAATTTGATTTTCATCTCTTGTCCATTTTTGTTTTTGTATCATTATTGAATCACTTTCTGTTTTTTTATAATTTTTAGGTAATAATGATAACAATAAATTATTTTTTTCATGATCAATATAATATTCATCAATCAATGACATTAAATCAGATGTTATTAATCGTTTTTTAATTTCATCTTCAGTCATATTTTTTAATGGAAATTCATATACAGTCATTGTTCCTCTTATTAGATTTATAATGGTTGCAATTTCATAAGGGTTATTAATTATAGGGGTTCCTGATAATAAAATTAGTTTACAATCTTGGGCATCCATTAATTTTCTGAAAACTTCTCTTGCTAATTTACTTCCATTAACTATTCTTGATGCAAAATTATGAACTTCGTCTATTATTACAAATGAATTATTAAATCTATTTGTGGTTTTTCCACCCAATTTACTCTCAATTAATTTTTGATTTAAACCATTATAACTTATGAATGTATATCTATTTCTAATTATATGTGATATCATTGCATCAATTAAAGGTTTGTCTGTATCATTTGCAACTGTTTTTATTACTATTGCATTTGGTATATCGTCATCATATAAAGGAATCCATACTAAACCATCTTTTTTAATTGCATCTTTTGCATTTATTGCATATTTTTTCAATAATAAATCAGTTACAGTAGCATCAGATTTATTTACTTGGACTAATTTCCAATCCTTTTTAAGATTGAGTCCAATTGAACTTATTTTTAAAATTTCCATTTCATAATTAACTGCTAAAGAAGCAGGAGATAAAACAAACATCTTCTTTTTATTTATATATCCCTCTGCAGCAGCAATAGATGCACCTGATTTACCTGAACCTAATTCGTGATATAAAAGAGCACCTCTATAAGGACTATCATATTGAACATAATCTTTAATTAATCTTTGTTGAGGATATAAATTTACTGAATTTGTTGAAACATCACAAATATTACCATCACAAACACATGATAATTTAGAAGTTGGTTGATAATTTTCTGGTCTAAAATTTTTAAAAACATTTTCACCATAACCAATTCTATTAGGAAGAACCCAATTCATATTAGATATACTTTCAGAATCAATTGATTGATCAGATAAACTACTTATATCAGTTGAAGAACTTATTGATGAAGATTTTCTCGATTTTTGTTCTATCATATCAATAACAATTCTATGTAAATCACTTCCTTCATTAAAGAAATCTGTTGCTATTTTTCCAGTGTTAGTTATTTTATTTCTATCAATTATTTCTATTTCTAATTCATAATCAATTTCATCTTTTAATATATCAGAAACTGAAAAAGTTTTATTTGATTTTTCTTCTGCTGGATTAGCATTTCTATATTTATTTACTTCTGTAAAATCGTATCTAAATAAACCATTTTTTGAAATAAATGAATATCTTGTTTTATAACGATATGATTTATTTGATTTTGATAATGATGCCAATAACTTTTTTATTAATGCTTCATCAGTTACTTGTTTTTCTTCTTTCATATTAATTCTTAAATTTAATTCTTTGATGTCTATTGGTTTTATGCCTTTTATTGTTTGTTTTACTAAAAATTCTTTAATCATCTGAGGAGTTATTTTATTTTTACTAGCATATTCCTCCATATTTGAATCATCAATTGTTATACGATAATTAATTTTATTATTTGTAAAACCAATGTCTAATGATTTACTTTTTATTTCACGTAATTGTTTTTTTTGATTAAATAAATTTAAAATTTTATTAAAAGTTTTTTCAGATATTTTATCTGTATATCTTAATTCCAATTCATATTCATCATTTGATTTAAATTTTTTTACAAATTCTTCTATTTTAGATGTAGTTGTATTCATTCTATCTATAATAATATAATTTTTTGTTATTCTATTATGAAAAAATAATTGCAGTTGAATTATTATGACTTTTTAATTTCATATAATGACTCGAATATAAATATTTTGATGTATAAAATGGAACTTCTCCCATTCTTAATGGCAATAATGAAACATCAGTATTCATATATTTATCATAAATACTAACAATAGGAGTTATCATTGTTATTATACCCAAATAAATAATTAAATATGATTTCAGTTTCATTATTAATAATAATAATAGAATCTTTATATATTTATGTTAATGATCTGTTTTTTAATTCATTCCATTTATATCTATAATAACTTACACTTCCTTTAGGTGGCAATCTAGGATAATATAAATAGTAAGTAATTAATGCCATTGCTATTAAAACACCACCTATTATCATCTATTTTATTATTATTAAATAGTAATTCTTTATATATATATATATGAATATTTAATTAACCTGTTTCCATTTTGCTCGTTCTTGTGTTAAATCTCGTTTGCGCATATAAACTATAAATTTTAATGCCTCTTCTCTATTTTCTTCTGTAAAAAAAGCATTCATTGCTTGGGTATATGTGGGATTTGATTTTGCAAATGTTAAATCTCTCATTTGGGTTTTATAAATATCTGATATAAACATAGGTTGTTCTTTTAACCATGCATTATATAAATTTCTATATCCATCCATGTTCTTTTCAACAACTTCTGTTTTATCATTGTCATATGTAACAGTAAAAGATTCTGGTGTAAATACTATATTTACAATTTCGTTTTCTAAATATTCCATTTTTCTAATAGATGATTTATAAAATAATTATAGCGGAATTTACATAAATGTGGAAGGTGTGGGGTTCGAACCCACGCGTACTTACGTACAAATGATCTTAAGTCATTCCCCTTAGACCGCTCGGGCAACCTTCCGCTATAATTTGAAAAAATAAACAATAAGTTTTTTATACTAAACACTTGTTATTTATTAATAATAAATAATCCTTATATAGTTTTTATTATTAATAAAAGCTTTATATAAATATTATAATATTAATAAAGATAATAGATAATTATAAAATATGTCTATTTATGTAGGGAATTTTCCAAATGAACAAATTACTGATAACAGATTAAATTTTAATTCTTATATAAATTCGAATGTTATGTTTCTTAATACTAATTTTGATAGTCACCCTAATGCTATGATTAATTTTAAAAATGATTATTATTTTGGGTTATCAAATTCAAGTATAAATATAAATAAAAATTTGACAAATCTTTTTAATATTAATGCTACAAGAACTACTTTAAATACAGATATTAATATCAAAACCCTTTTTAATACATTGAATGTAACTACAACTATAAATTCAAATTTTATTATTAATTTAAGTAATACCAGTAATTCATTTATTGTTAATAATAATAGAAATTCTAATTTACTTAATATTAATTCAAATAGTATTCAATTAAATATTAATAATAGTAATAAAATTACAGTTACCAATAGTAACATAAGATTTAATGAAAATTTAATTTTTAATTCAAATAACAGTATTTCTGTTAATTTCATTAGATCAACTGCAAATGATCTTCCCGTTATTATTGATAATGTTCGTTATAATACACTTGATATTTTAGATAATGTTGCCAAAAGTTCTTTTACAATTAATAATGATATCGTTTATAATAAACCTTCATTACTAATAAATCGTTTATTTGTTAACAGTAATATAGTTGAAATTTATAATTCTAATTTATCATCATCTAATAAAACCAAGGTTTTTTCCATAAATTCAAATGGTTTCATAAATATCGGTTCATCAAATATTAATAATCCTATTGATATTCAATTTTCAAATACATCAAATATCCCCATTATTTTTAATTATTTATCATCAAATGATAATTTTACAATAAATAATCGTGGTTATATTGGTATAGGAACAATAAATCCAAATAATTTTATTGATTTAGTTATCAAAGATGACACACGAAATGTTATAAATCCACCTATTTTAAATTTTGAATTTAATTATAACAGTAATTTAAATTATAGAACAAATAATTTAATTACTCTTCAATATATTGCTACAAGCAATTTATTGCCTATTTATAATGATATTGATGCAATTATTGATTATGTTCCTAACATAAAAAATAACTTTTTTTTAAATTTTACATCTCAAATTAATATAACACCTTCTTCTATTAATCCACCTTTACCAGAAATCAGAAGAATTTCTGTGGTTAATACATTAAATAATGATTATATTATTAATTATGGTATAAGTAATATTGTTTCATATGCATCTAGCAAATATAATGATTTTGAAGATTTACGTATCAATAATGTTTTATATAGAATTGAATTTTTTTTAAGATATCCTAGATTTTTAACAGTAGATTTAAATGAAATCGGTAATTCTGCGAATCGTATAAATCCTATTGCATCTTTTATAAACGCCAATACTTATCAAATTGAATTTACTAATTATGTAAAAAAACCTTTTACATTTTCTCCATATAATCTTGATAATTTCTTATTAAAAGAAGAAATAATAACCATCTATAATGGATCTCTTTATAATGATCAAATAAGTATTAGATTAAAAGAACGTTTATATATTGAAAAAAATATATATGAACTCAATAATTTTGTTGATTCAATCACTTATGTTTATCAACCTCCATCTGATATAATTTATATTTCTTCAAATCAAAATTTTACTGCATCTTTATCAAGTGATGGGCGTTTAAATTTGGGAGATTTAGCACCATCCAAAGAATATCAATTATATGTAAATAAAAAATCAAGAATTAATAATTTGGAATGTTTGAATATTTCTAGCATTCCAGAAAGAAAAAATATTAATTTTAGTTATTGTAATATATCTAATATAAATAAAAGTTTTGCAAATTCAAATATTATCAATCATTTAAATGCACAAAATGCTTTTATTAATAATTTAAATATTTCAAATTTAACAATCCCTTTTGTTAATATTCCTACTATAAATACCTCAAATATCAGTTTTAATTTTTTGACAACATCAAATTTATTGATAACATCAAATATTTTTAATTCACGTTTGCGAATGATTATTGGTTCAGGTGATTATAATTCAAATATTACATCAAATTATATTTTGAATATAAATCAAAATTCTAATAATAATAGTGGTTTAGGTATTTTGAGTTTTCATAGTAATACTAATCCATCAATTAATATAATAGGATACAGTAATAATAATTTTCCATTCATTAATTTGGCAAACTTGAATGCATTATATTCAATTAACATGAATAATAATAATTTAAATTTTACTAATAATAACAATAATTTTATTTATAAACATAATAATATTAATAATTTATTAATTTTTGGTAATTCTAATAATGTTATTTTTGATTTAAAACCTGTAAGTTTACCTACTAACTCTACTAATAAAATTTCATTTGGATATCCATATCGTTTTTTGACTCAAAATTCAATTTATAATATCAATAATTGGGATAATATTTTTAACGATAATTCATTAAATTCACATGCAATGTTTAATGTTTATGGTAATGTTAATTTATCTTCTATAAATAACACTCCTTTTATTTCATGTATTGCAAATGATCAACCATCACCTAATGAAGTCATTAATGTTTGTATTGGTAGCAATAATACTCGCTCTGGATATTTATTAAATGTTGAAGGAAATGCTTATTTTTCAAGTAATATATTTGTTCAAAGTAATGTTTTCGCATTTGGTACTATTGGTAATGTTTCTGATATCAGAATTAAAGATAATTTAAATATTATTGAAAACCCAATTCATAAAATAAATAGAATTAATGGTTATACATATACACGTAAAGATACTGGTAAAATTGAAAGTGGTTTAGTTGCACAAGAAGTTTTGAAAGTTATGCCTGAAGTTGTGAATTTAAATAATGATTATTATAATATTTCTTATGGTAATCTTAGTGGTTTATTAGTGGAAGGTATTAAGGAATTAAATATGCGACTCAAAAATATTGAAGATTTATTGAAATACTCTAATTTTAGTAATAACCCATAAATCATTACATAATTCCTTATCAGTGATATATTCATATGGTAAATAAAAATAACCATTATCACCCCAATAAGAACCCCATGAATTTCTTAAAATAAATTCTCTTGTATTATCATTATAACCACATAAAACTATGGCATGACCACCTATGAATTTATCATTATTATTAGGAAGTCCTATTTTTCCTGTTCTTGCTGATGAAAAATTCATAAAATTACTATAAATAGCAATTGATAATGCTATTGGTTCATTTTTATTTAACCAATATTTAATAATTGGTATTTCATTTGGAATATTTATTCCATCTATTAAATAATTATTTTTTGCTTTTTCATATGCCTCTTTTGAAGGTTCCTTAAATAAATTTTCCATTGTATATTTCCAATATTTTTCTTCACATATTCCATAAGTTTTTAAACAATAAATACCATCTTTAATATATGCACCACTATCAGTATCTGTTTGATTTATAAGTAATCTTTCATTATAATATAAAAATAGTTTAGAACCAATAAAATTTGTTGTGTCATATTCATATATTGAACATAAAGCAATTGCTGTACAACTTCCTATTTTACCTTGATCATATACATTCGGAAATTTTGATTTTAAATTAACTATTTTATTTTCATTTGTTTCTTCTAATAATTCTTTTGATAACTCATTATTATTGTCATTATTATTGTCATTAATATTAAAATTAATAAATGATCTCATCATAAATATATATGGTGTTGATGAATATTCATTTGATAATATATATAAAAATGGTATTTCATAATATTTATTTAATAGTTGAATTATAAAAACTTGTTTTGAAATATTGAAACCGCAAATTATAATTGTGATACCACCTTGATGTTTATCTGAACTATCCGGAATATTTATTGTTGAATTGGTAATTTCAAAATTATCATAAATTTTTATAGATATTATAATTGGTTCATTATTAATAAGAGACGAACATAATGTATTTAAATTTTTTTTTAATTTCATCATTTCAAATTTATATCTCATTTCATTTGCCTTTTCATAAATTTCTTTTGGTGGTTCATAATTTATTTTATTAGCATCATATTTATAATCATCTAAACTACAAAAACCATATTTCAATAAATTTTTTATTGAACTATTTAAATTATAACTATCTGTATTTAGTCTTTCATTATAATAAATAAACATTCTTGAACATTTATAATTAGGTATATCATATTCAATTAAACTTGCTATACAATTAGCAGTACTTCCTAATAATTCATATCTATTTAAAGGTGTTAATTTTTTTCGTAAATCAATAAATATTATATTATTTTTAAATGAAATATTAAAATCGTTTTTTTCTAATAAATAGTCTAGATTATCATCTGAATCTAAACTTACATCAAAAAAAGTCATAAATATCTATTATATTTATAAGATGGAAAAATTAAAGGAATGTCCACCTGATAAAATTTTAAATCCTAAAACAAATAGATGTGTATCTAAAACAGGAATTATTGGAAAGAAATTATTAAATAATAAAAATAATAATAAAAATCCAAATTGTCCATCTGATAAAATTTTAAATCCTAAAACAAATAGATGTGTATCTAAAACAGGAATTATTGGAAAGAAATTATTGAATGATAAAAATAATAAAAAACCAAAATTAAGTGATTTATTAGGAAATACATTTATTCATTATCCATTGGATCATAGTTTTGATAAAGACGCTATTAAAAATTTTTTGAATGAATGCGATCCTTCTGTAAAAGATATTGCTAAAAAAATTATTGATAATACTGATCATATATCATTTGAACAATTATTAATAAGAATAAATAAAATTATTAAAGAATTAATTATAAAAATAAATGATAACAATAATTTATATATTTACATTAGTAATGATTTAAAAAAATATAAATATAAATCAAATTATTGGTTATATACATATATATCGAATTATATTAAATATTTATTTAATATTGAAAATAAAAAAATAAATTTAATATTAACAGAAGATTTGAATACAATAAATGAAAATAATGCCAATATTATTTTAATAGATGATTGTGTTTATTCTGGATTACAAATGAGCACTACTATTAAAAATATTGAATATAAAACGAAAAAACAAATAAATTTTTATATTATTGTTCCATACATATCTGATAAAGGAAAAAATAAAATCAAAAAAATGTTTAATGATAATGTATATTTAATGCAAAATAAATGTATATTAACTTTTTTCAAAAATACTTATATGATTAAATCAATCAATTCTATTTTAACTCAACAAGAATTATATAAAATTCAAATATTTTATGTTAATTTATTTACATTTAGTAATAAATATCTTATTTATTTTGATCATAAAGTAGCAGATATAATTTCTACTATAACTGCGTTTTATATGGGTATTGTTCCTTGTAATGAAAATTTTAATTTACATAATTATTATAGTCAAGAAAAACATGAAGCAAAAATTCAAATACCTGATAAATATCTAAAAAAATTTAAAATTATTCCCATAATTAAAAATTGTAGTCATTATATAAATAATATTGATTTATTAAGTCCGAAATGTCCATCACCTCCTTATAAAAAAGGGTTTTATAAATTTATAAAAATAATTAAAAAAAATAAAAAAAAAGCATTGTCAATATAATTATTATTTTTGTTTATTTATTTATAGTAAAATGAATAAAATGAATACAATAATAAAAGAATGTCCTGATGATAAAATCTTAAATCCTGATACAAATAGATGTGTATCTAAATTTGGTGCTGTTGGTAAAAAAATATTATCGCAACTTCAAAATGTAAAAAATACAAAAAAGGTTGATGAAATTAATATAAAAGAGTGTCCTCCTGACAAAATTTTAAATCCAGAAACATATAGATGTGTATCTAAAACTGGTGCTATTGGTAAAAAAATATTACTTGAATCAAAATTATTGTTATTAAAAAAATCAAAGAAAGAAGTTAAAAAACCTAAAAAAGAAGTTAAAAAACCTAAAAAAGAAGTTAAAGAACCCAAAAAAGAAGTTAAAGAACCCAAAAAAGTAGTTAAAGAACCCAAAAAAGAAGTTAAGGAACCCAAAAAAGAAGTTAAGGAACCTAAAAAAGAAGTTAAAGAACCCAAAAAAGAAGTTAAGGAACCTAAAAAAGAAGTTAAGGAACCTAAAAAAGAAGTTAAGGAACCTAAAAAAGAAGTTAAGGAACCCAAGAAAGAAGTTAAAGAACCTAAAAAAGATTTATTAGAAACATATAAAGCAAATTGTGAAAGTAAATTTGGTAAAGCAAATAATAATGATATTGAATTTTTAAATAAAAGTTTACATTTTTGTATGAAAGAAAAACATGAATTCTTAAAAGATAATTTTAAAAATTTTATAGAAAAATCTGATAAATCTATACGTAAATATTTAGAAATAATTTTAAATGAAACAATATATGTGTCATTAGATACATTTCTTGAAAAATTAACTTTTAATATTTATAGTTTTATTAATAATTATGTTATAAAAAATGATGACAAAAACAGAATAATTTGCTTATGTACATTAAATTTAAATAATAAAAACAGATGGATTTTTAATTATGTCATATATATGATTAAATTCATAACAAATGATATTATTAAAGTTCAAACATCTAACTCAGAATATAGTATTTTAGATAAACTTAAGAAAAAAGATATTCTTATGTTCATAGATGATTGTTATTATAATGAATTTAATTTTACATTAACATTGACTGCTAAATATTGGAAACAACTAATTAATTGTAATGATATTATTTTTTATTTTATGGTTCCTTATATGTCTACTGATGCAATGGCATCTATTAAATATATTTATGATTTTCGTGTAAAACCTAATGCTGGTTCTATTGTTTTTAATGAAAATATTACAATTATTAATGAAATAAATACATATATTGATATGGCAGGTATTAAATTATTAAATTTATATTATAGTCACAGAAATAGTTTTACTTTTGGTAATAAATATATGATATATTTTCAACATAATATTGAAGATGAAAAACATGTTATTAAACCTGTTTATTTGGGTATTATTGCAAACGCAAAAAATGGAAAATTAATAAAAGATTCAGATTACTTTAATCTTTCAACAAATAGAAAAAAAATTGTATTTGATATTTTAGATAAAATTACAATTATTAATAATTGCAATACTGTTGATTATAGTGGTTCAATTAAAAGTGATTGTGAATTTAAATTATATCAAAAAATAAATGATCTTGATCTTTATAAAAATAAATCTGATGAAAAATCTTATTTTTTAAATGAAAATATTGATGAAAAAACTAAAGATAAAGAACTAGAGAAAATTTATCAAGAAAATAAAATATTGGTCGAAAGCACTTTTGGAAAACCAGATAAAAAACTTTTTGACAGTTTGAAACAACAAACATTTAATTTATTTCCGTTAGATCATAGTTTAGATGAAAATGCTATTAAAAAATTTATAAGTAAATCTAATAATGATATGAAAGAAATTGCTAAAAAAATTTTTGCAAATACTAAACATATATCATTTGAAAATTTTATTGTAATAATCAATAAAATAATTTATGAATTATTAGTTATGTATATCAAGAAAAAATATCTTTTAGCAAATAGACCTATACATATATATTTAAATAGTTCAAAACGATTAAGTGTAATAGAACAGAAATCAAATTATTGGTTATATAAATATGTAAAACAATTTATAATGTTTTTAACAAATAATCAAGTAAAAACACAAATTATTAATTCATTTGATGATATAACTGTATATAATTCAGATACTGTTATTTTAATAGATGATTGTATCTATTCCGGAGAACAAATGGGAAATACTATTTCAAATATTATAAATAAAAATTTTAAAGGTTTATTTATTTTTTTAATTGTACCATTTATTTCTAAAATTGGAAATATGAGAATTCATCGCAATTTTAAGGAAAATATGTTTTTGAAAAAATCAGGATTAATTATTTCCAAATATACAAAAAATCCATTATTATTAAAAAATGTGTTATCTCATTATGAATTATTAACATTTTTTAAATATTATGGTAAATATTATACTAATGATTTAGATTATATTAAAGGTTTATCATTAATTTATTTTGATCATAAGTTAGCAGATATTGTTTCAACATTAACCCCTTTTTATGTAGGAGTTGTTCCTTCACAAAAAAATTATGATATCATAAGTAAATATATTTCATTCTCTAATACTGATGTTAATAGTGAAGATGATATGAAAATAAATCCAAATGATAGAATTGATGTAATACCTATAATTAAAAATTGTGATCATTATACTGATAAAATAGATTTGATGAGACCAACATGTCCAGCACCTCCTTATAAAAAATCTTTTAAGAAATTTATTGAAAATATTAAAAAAATCAAAAAATATAATTCATTGACATTAAATAAGAATGTTAATAAAAATAAGAAAAATAAAACAAATTCTATATAATAATTTTTATTTTTATTAATTTATATATAGTAATAATGGTTGTCAAAAAAGAATGTCCTCCTGATAAAATTTTAAATCCTCAAACAGATAGATGTGTCTCTAAAACAGGTGCTATAGGTAAAAAAATATTATTAGAATTATTGAATAAAAATAAGAATAAACCTAAATCTAAAAAAGAAATAAAAGGAAATGAATGTCCTGATGATAAAATTTTAAATCCTCAAACACATAAATGTGTTTCTAAAACAGGTGCTATAGGTAAAAAAATATTATTAGAATTATTGAATAAAAATAAGAATAAACCTAAATCAAAAAAAGAAATAAAAGGAAATGAATGTCCTGATGATAAAATTTTAAATCCTCAAACAAATAGATGTGTTTCTAAAACAGGTGCTATCGGTAAAAAAATTTTATTAGAATTATTAAATGAAAATAAAAATAAACCTAAAAAAGAAACTCCTGTAAGTAAATCTAAAAATGATTATATTATATATGATGACGATTTAGTTTTTAAAAAATTAAATAATGAAGTACAGATATTATATGGAATTCCACATGTAACTGGTATAAATGAAATTAATCAACAAGTTAAAGATTGTTTTGATATGAATAGTGTTGAATTTATATCTAAAAATTTAGATAAATTCATCAAAAGTTCAAATGAAAGAATACGATATATTTTGAAAAAAATATTTGATGATACTATTGCTATTTCATTATCTCAATTTTTAAAACGATTAATAATGATTATATATCAATTTATTTGTGATTTCAAAAATTCAAAAATATTTTTATATGCTGGTAATATTAATGATAATAATAAATGGATTATCAGATATGTTAATTGTATGTTTAAATGTATAACAAATGGTAAATTTAAAGTTAATGTTATAAATAAACAAGAAGATTTAGTAAATATAAATATTAATGATACAGTTATAATTGTTGATGATTGTTATTATACAGGTAATGAATTAAATAAAATTATTGAAAATGATTTCAAATTTAATATAAAAACTAAACAATTTAATCTATTTTTAATGGTTCCTTTTATGTCAAATATTGCAATCAATAATATTAAAAGTATTTTTTATCACATTTTCAGTTATTCCAAACTTATATTTGCTAAACATACATTTAATAAATTATATAAATTAGGTGATTTATATCAAACAAGAGATCTTAGATATTTAGATTATTATTATGGTCTAGATGTATTTAAGATGAAATTTGATGATAAATACCCAATATTTTTTCAACATAATATTGCAAGTGATAAATCCGTAATAACTCCCATATATTCGGGTATAGTTGGTAATTCCTCTAATGCAAAAATATTAATAAAATATAAATTTTATGATTTATTTGAATCAGATAAAGAAAAAATTTATAAAAAATTGGAAGTTGTTCCTATTGTTAAAGGTTGTACTAAATATAAATTTATTCATAATATTCAAGGTAAATGTGAAACCATTTTATATTCTAAAATTTCAAAAATGGCATTATTTCATAAAGAACAAAAGGATCAAAAGGAACTAAAAGAACAAAAAGAATATAGATTAAAAACTTTTGATGTAAATAAAAATAATGATTTTGTTAAAGCAAATAAAAAAATAATTGAAAGGGTTTTTGGCAAACCTTATAAATTTAAATTGAGTAATTTATTAAAAAATAATTTTGTTGCTTATCCTTTAGATCATAGTCTTAATAAATATGCTATTAATAAATTTTTGAGAGCATGTGATTCAGAAGTTCGTGATATATGTTATAAACTTATTGTTAATACAGAACATATATCTTTTGAATTATTTTTAAATAAAATTAATGAATGTATTTATGAATTATTAGTATATTATATAAATCAAAATCCTAAGATTGGTAAATATACAAGACCGTTAATTATATATAATTCTAATTATAAATTATTTGGTAAATCCAATTATTGGATTTATACATATGTTTTTCAATTTATTAAATATATTACAAATGATAATGTTAGAGTAGAATTATGGAATGGTTTTGATGATAATGGTCTTGTAAAAAACGATTTTATTGTAATGATTGATGATTGTATTTATTCAGGTAGTCAAATGGGTGGTGATATTATGTCATTATATAACCCAAAAAAAATTAAAATTAATTTATATTTATTGGTTCCATTTATTAGTGAAGTTGGAGAAAAACGTGTAATAAATGATTTTAAACATAATTCATATTTATATGAATCAAGATCAAAATTGATTTTTCCAAAAAAATTTCATAAACCAAAAATAATAGATAATGTTTTAACAGAAAAAGAATATATTATTTTTAATGATTATTATAAAGCATTTATTTATTTAAAAGGAAAATCTCTTATTTATTTTGATCATAAATTGGCAGATATTGTTTCAACAATAACCCCTTTTTATTTAGGAATAGTTCCTTCAAAACAAAATTTAGAGATTTTAAAACATAATTTTAATATAATAACTGATATAAATCAAGCACAAAATGTTACCAAAACAGATGAGATTTATGAATATTTAAATATTATACCTATTATAAACAATTGTAATCATTATACAACTAAATTAAATTTAATGTCTCCTGGTTGTCCAGCAACACCATATAAAACTACATTTAAAGATTTTATGAAACAATTGATTAAACAAAAAAAACATAAATCATTAGATAATAATAATGAAAAAAAAAAGAAATTTATTAAAAATTCTTATTAACATTCATATCCAAACATTTCCTCTATGAAATCATAATTGTGATTTAATAGATATTTATTTATTCTTTTAGGATGCATAACTTCCTTAATTATTTCTTCTGCTAATGGTTCAAAATTAATTTTAATTTTTTCATAATCTAATTTAAATATATTTGGATTATTTGATAATTGACACCAATATAAATATGAAAATTTATTTTTATTTATTGATAAATAGTCAGTTATAATTGGATTTTTATTTCTACATAAATTACATAAATCTACTTTATCCAAATTTTTTAATATGAAATCAACAATGATATCATTTGAATTATTTGAAATTACATACCAATTTATATATGAACTATTTTTAATTAAATATTTGGCAACTTCATCATTATTAACACTACATAAATTAGACCAAACAATTTTATTTTTATTTTCTTTCAATAAATTAAATATTTTTGGATTTTTATTTTTTGATAAATGATACCAATTAATCTTATCTTTATTTTCAATTAATAAATTTGCTATTTTATCATTATCATTTAATGATAATTCTGACCAATCAATTTTATTCTGATTTTTTAGTAAATGTTCAACTGCAATATCTGTATTATTACTACTCAAATAATACCATGTAAATGGAAATATATTTTCAGGATGTTCAAATAAAAATTCCAACATTTTTGGATTTTCATTATATGCTATATTTTGCCAACAAACTTTATCTAAATTTTCTTTCATTATTGATATTACTGCTTCATTTGGATTTAATGATAAATAATACCAACTTATTTTATCTTGATTTATTTTTAATAATTTTACTTGATGTGGGTTTGCAGATAAACCACACCATGATATATTATTAAAATTTTTCAATAAAAATTGTTCATCTTTTGCTATTTTTGAATACATACTCCATATTATTTTTTCAGGATGTTTTTGTAAATAATTTTCTGCTAATGGATTATCTGATAATTCACCAAAATCTAATTTATCTTCATCAACCCAATCACATAATTTATAAAAAACCATTATTTTAAAATTAAATTAACCAAAATAATGAAATTAATTAAAATCATTTTTTATATTAAAGATGAAAGATTGTCCAATTGGTAAAATTTATAATCCTCATACAAAAAGATGTATATTAATGAATGGTTCAACAGCAAAAAAATTAGAAAAATTAAAAATGATTATTGATAAAAAAAATGAAAATATCAAAGAAAATATGGTAATTAAAGAATGTCCTAAAAATAAAATTTATAATCCCAAAACAAAAAGATGTGTTTTACAAAATGGTATTATAGGAAAACAACTTTTAACTGAAAAAATAATTAAAAATACTAAAAGAGTTAATGGTCATGAATATCTTAAATGGGAAAATAATAGTTGTTATATGGACAGTTTATTTATTGCCTTGTTTTATAAAAGATCTAAATTTATTGAAGAGATTTTATTGAAAGCAAAAGTTAATGATTATGGTAATTATGAATTAAAAAAAATTGGTGAAAATATTAAATTGCAATTGATATCTATTTATAAAAAAATAAGTGGTATTAATAAAAATGATGTTAAAAGTTGTTCAATGCTTAGAATTTTACTTGATAGATATTATAGTATTCTTAAAAGAATCAATCCTAAAATAAAAATTATAAGTTTATATGATAATTGGACTACTACTCAATTAGATGTATTTGAATTTCTTGAATATTTAACTGTAATTTTTAACATTAAAAATACTACTAAAATAATTGATGCAGGTAATCAACCTATATATACCAACTTTGTTAATATGATTCCTATTGATTTTCTTATGACTAACCAACTTTATATTGGTGATTATTATCCTTCTTATGAAACTAGTTATAACCTTGATAGAAATAATCCTTATATAGATAGCAAAGGCATCAAACATTATTCATATACAAAAAAAACAGAAATTAAAAAAGCACCGTTTTTAATGATTCGTATATCAAGAAATATAGGAAGAACTAAATTAAGCACTAAAGTTATTCCAAAATCTTCACTTAAAATAAGTGAAAATAAATCAAAATTATATTTAACTTCAATGATTATTCATTATGGTAGTAATACAGGGGGACACTATACATGTTTAATTAATCCAATTGATGATTTATGGTATGAATATGATGATTTAAGTTCAAAATTAAAGAAAATAGGAACTCTTGATGATGTTAAGGAAAATAGAGATTATACAAAAAATATTGTTGGTTTGATATACATGCCCAAATAACAAAAACATTAATGTTCTCGCTATTTTTTAAAATTAAACACATCTCAATTTTCTAAGATTTGCCTAATGTCATCGAGATTGAACACTGCCCATACAACTGCCCCTCTGAACCCTCGCTTAAACAAACTCTCAACTACCGTTTTGAATGCAAACTTTCCCTCAAGTGAAACAATCTCATTAACACAGTCATTAATATAATTTTCAATTGAGTTATTATTAGATGCATCGAGATCTTCAAGATGAGGTATGAGTGCATTGAAAAGAGCAGATGATTTAATTTCAACTACCCTCAAAAATTCCACACCAGCACTCGAAAAATCGAATTGCAAATTTGTAATCAGTTCCTCTGACATTTTGTTATTTTAATTTTACATTAAAAATCATCTTTTCTTTTTTATTTAAAAGTTATAATACAATTATATACAATTATATGTATGTTGATTGTTGGTGTTCCAAAAGAAGTCAAAACTAATGAATATAGAGTATCTATGACACCTACTGACGTTGATAAATTAACTAATTTAGGAATTCAAGTTTATGTACAATCAAATGCTGGTGTTGGTGCAAATTTTACAAATATTGAATATCAAAATGCAGGTGCAATTATTTGTAATACAATTCAAGAATTATATAATAAGGCATCATTAATTGTTAAAGTTAAAGAACCGCAACCAGAAGAATATGATCTTATAAATGAAAAACATACAATTTTTACATTTTTTCATTTTGCAAGTTCATCTGAATTATTAAAAAAAATGATTGAGAAAAAAGCAACATGTATTGCATATGAAACTTTAAAAACTAATGATGGTAAATTTCCAATTCTCGCTGAAATGTCTAAAATTGCAGGAGAACAAGCAATATTAGAAGCAAGTAAATTTAGATATTATTTTGCTAATGCAAATTCTAATAATAATCCTAATATTAATATAATTGATACTGATGAAGTTACTATTATTGGTGTTGGTAATGTAGGAAAGGCATCTGCATATAAAGCAAAGGAAATGAATTATAAAAAAATTAATTTAATTGATAAAGATTTTGAAAAATTGAAAGAATTTGAAAAAGATGGTTTTATTATTCATGAAATGAATGAATTGAATTTGAGTAAACTTTTAATGAGATCAAATATAGTTGTTGGTTCTATTTATAATAATGGAGAAAAAGCAAAAAAACTAATTATTAATGATCTTTTAGTATTAATGCCCAAAGACTCCCTTTTTATGGATGTCGCAATTGATCAGGGTGGTATGACTGAAAAATCTAAACCTACTACTGTAACAAATCCATTAATTAAATATCATAACACTTATATTTATTGTGTTCCTAATATTCCAAGTAATGTCCCTCATCGAGCATCTATTAATTTATCAAATGTTATTTGTCCATATGTTATTTCATTAGCACAAGAAAAAATAAGCGATGATTTAGAATCAGGAATTAATCTTAAAAATGGAGAAGTTATTCATCCTAGTTTAAGATTGCTGTTGCTCCCGTTCTTTATTTAATTTAAGATTAGTTAAACATCTTTTTATAGAATCTTTTATTTTTGGCACATTTGGATATAATCTTTCTAATTTATCTGTATTTAAATGATTATTGCTTCTTTTTGATTTGAGGATACTGTCTTGCTCTTCAATTGTAAAATTATTCCATGTAAATGAAGGATCAACAATCTCTTTATACATTTCTAAAATTTCATTATGACTAATTAAATCAGGATTAACTAAATTTAAAGTTCCTGTTTCTTTTTTCTTTATCATATCAACAATGATTGGATAAAAATCTGGTAAAACTGTCATACTGTTAGGCATTGAACATATCTTATCATAACTTGTGATTTTTGTTATAAAATTACGTGGATGATCATAATCAACAATGGGCATTCTAATTCTTAAATTAAGTGTTGTTGGATAAAATCTCATCAATCTATCAGTGAATCCTTTTACAATCGAATATGATGAACCGAAAAAATCAGGATCATCACCTTCCAAATATTTCTTAGTTGTTGGATCTTCTTGACTGAAAATACATCCAGTGCCTAAATAAGTATAATGAATATTGTATTTAGCAGAAACATTAGCAAGAACTAATGGTGCATAAAGATTATCTCTCACATTATCTTTTAATTTTCCTGGTTGTTCTAAATAATCAATTGTATTATAACCCTCACCATATGTTCTTCCAATAAAACTTATGATATGAGTTGGACTATGTGCAATTATTATATCATTTATTAATCTTTCATTGTCTGCTCTAATATTTGTTTCTAAATAAGAAAAATTATCATTATCTTTTTCAGTTTCATTTAAGTAATCAATAAATTGATTTCCAATCCATCCTTTTGAACCAAATATGAGCAGTTTGACTTTTGTCATAAATAATTATAACTATAATTAATTTATTTCTCTTTATATTTATTTTTTTTAATTATTCATAATTTCACTGACATCTATCCATTTATCAAAAGCACGTGAATGATATTCATAATATAAATATATAACCTCATTTTTATTATAATAACCTGCAAGATGACTAAATGAACTTAAACCTAATACTAATACATCTGCTTTACATAAATGATGGAATGTATTAAAATTATCCATATCTAAATGAAATGTTAAGAAATCTAGTGATTTCAAATCTTTGAATTTTACATCAAAATACTTTGCCTGTGAAAATATATGTATCGCTGAATTTTTATATTTATCTTTCAATTTATTTATCAAATTAATATAAAAATTACAATCTAAATAAAATCTGGTTGTTGTTCCTTTACAATAATTACTTAAATAATCAACATTATCTCCGCACATATCTAACTCATTATATACACGAATATGAATTGCAATATTTATTTTATTTTTAAATTTGTCTAAATTATAAATTAATGGTCTATCTTTATTTGACATATCATATCTTTCAATTATCTCATCCTGAATAATAGAATAATACTCATTTGGATTATTATAAGTTATTAAATATGGATTTCTGATATTAATTATATATTTTTCATTTTTATTATCTAATATTTGTTTTAATATATCAGGTGTTAATATATAAACATTAATTTCTTTATAACTGTTCTTTTCTTCTTCTGATAATTCGATTGTTTTGATATTAAAAAAAATATTCCATAAATCATCGTATAATTTAAAATCCATATTGGTATCATTATGACCAATATTAACTTTTTTATGTATAAAAGGTATTCCTAATTTCTTTGATAATGCCAATAATGAAACTATTCTTTGATATATTGCACCTGCACCTTCAATTTGATTTATATTATTTTCATTTCTGATTAATGCATCATATGATAATAATAACATTTATCGGATTAATATTATAAAATAATAAAAACTTTAAATAGATATGAATAGAACATCAATTTATAAATCTTATAAAAATTTAAAAGATTTTAAAGAAACTAAAGGAAAATTATTAAAACAACAAGTTTTTTTATCTTCTTATATCACTGACAATTATAAAAATATTGATAAAATGCTTTTGTTTCATGGTATAGGAACCGGCAAAACATGCACATCAATAACAATTGCTGAAACAATTATGAAAATTGATAAAAAGATGAAGGTACTTGTTATTTTGCCTGCCAGATTAAAAACAAATTTTATTGATGAATTAATTTCAGAAACATGTATTATTAATGAAGAAGACAGATATATATCAAAAATAGATTTTGATAATTTTAATAACCCCAATATTTCATCATCTGAAAAAGATAAAATTAGACAAAGATTCAATAAAAAAATTGCGGAAAATTATGAAATAATCTCATATGAACGTCTTCGTATGAAATTATTAGGATCATTAGATTATAAAAAAACAATAACTGAAATGACTAAAAATAGAGTTATTATTGTAGATGAAGTACATAATTTAATAACAACTAAAATTAAAACAGATGAATTCGATAATATTCTCAAACAAAAAATAATAGATAAAAAATCAGATTTTATTAATGCATTATTATTACGTTTAATTACTAAACTTGCTTATAAAAATTGCAAAATATTCTTATTAACTGCTACACCTGTTTTTGATAATTATGGTCAATTTATGCAATTAGTTTTAAATTTAAATCCTGATACTATTCCTGATAAAAAAGATTTAGGTTATCTTATAAATCAAATTAAAGGAAAGGTCAGTTTTTATAAACTTAAAGATAGAAGTGATTTTCCCAGTGTTGAAATTCAAAATCATTTAGTATTATTAAGTCAAAAACAATTTGATGCTATAAATAAAAATAAAAATAATGATAATGAAGATGATAATGAAAATGATAATGAAGATGATAATGGAATTATATTTGATAAGTTTTGTATGAAAGAACGTCAATTATCAATATCACTTTTAGACAAATCATTTAAAAATAAAATTTTTAAAAATTTAGAGGAATATGCACCCAAATTAAAATTATTATTTGATTTAATAAAAAATGAACATGGTAAACATGTTATTTATTCTAATTTTATTCAATATTGTTTAGAATTAATTGCAGAATATTTAAAAGCAAATGGTTGGACTAATTATCTTGAATCTGGTTCTAAGAAATATAAAAGTTTTATTATTTGGGATGGAAAATTAAAAGACAAACAAAAACAAGAAGTTAAATCAGTTTTAAATTCAAAAGCAAATATGAATGGTGAGATTATACGTGTTATTTTAGGATCTCCTTCAATAAAAGAAGGTATTTCATTTAAACATATTCAACATCTTCATCAAATTGATCCTGTTTGGAATAGTTCCGCTAAAGATCAAATTGAAGGTCGCTGTATTCGCTTTAAATCACATGAAGATATACCCAAAAATCATAAAACTCTTAAACGTTCTGTTATTATTCACAATTATATTGGAACATTTGATAATGAAATTAATGAAACATGTGATGAAAATATTTATTTTCGTATTATCAAAAAAAAACAACAAATCATAAGTGTAATTGAATATTTATTAAGTAAGGTTTCTATTGATTATTATCTTTGGACTAATACAGATAATATACCTGAAAGTAATGATAATTTATCTGATGATATAAGTGTATTATCAGCACAAAGAAAACTTAGAGGAATTAAAATGAATTTTAATGCTAAAACTGATAAAAATAAAGATAAAAGAAGTTGTCCTAAAAAAAGAACACCAATAAAAGGTAAATGTAAAAATCCACAATATCCATTTTTGCGTAAAAATAAAAAAGGTATTAATTGTTGTTTTGTTAAAGACAGTAATAATAATAATAATGATAATAATGATAATAATGATAATCAAAAAAAGAAAAATACATGTCCTGTTCCAAGGAGAACTATTAATGGTGAATGTAAAAATCCTAAATATCCATTTATAGGTAAAAATAAACAAGGAATTGAATGTTGTTTTGCCAAATTACAAAAATAAATAAATTTTATAAATAGAAACTACTATGGAAAGTCATAAAAAAAATTTGATAAGTATTTATAAAATACATAAAAATAGATTAAATTTGCAAACTAAATTTATTGCCTATTTAAATACTTTTAAAGATCCTGTTTTAGAAAAATCTTTTTATGATACATTTTATTATATCAATAAATATAGCGAACCTGTCGCAGATAAAGAAGGACAAGAAAATTATTTTATTAAATTTTTAGAAAAAAATAAAATAATCCAAATTAAATTTATGCAATTATTACGAACTTTTGTTACTCTTCTAAATAAAATGAATATTTATACTGAAGTTAAAACTATTAAAAAAGTAGATATTTCACAATTAAAGATTTTATTAAGAAAAAGAACTCGAGATTATGTTTATTTTAGAGACATTATGAATTTATATATATCAATTTATAAAAAAGTTCGTTATTTTATTTCAAATATGTTTATGAGTAGCAATTTCTTTTTTACTGTTTCAACAATTAAATATAAATATTATTATAATTCTAAAAATAATTCAAAAAAACAAAAATGTCAAGTTAATAATTGTAATGATTCAACTGATAAAGAACTTGAAGAAAAATTTAATGAATTTATAGAACAAAAAAAAATATTAATGAAAGAATCTGAAAATAAAAACAATAAAATTAAAATGAAATCTGTAAAAACATTTATTAATTCTGATGCATTTAAAAATTATTATAAATGTTTTTATGATAGTTGTAATAGAACATTTTTATCTTATTTAAGAAGTAAAGTTAAGTATTATTATGCAATAGAATCTTTAAGATCACCTGTCTATGATTATAGATATAAAAAAGAATTTGAAAAAGTTATAAAAGTCTTTAAATATTCAAATGTAAAATCTTATGAAGATTTTTTAAATGCAATTGAGGAATATTGGAAATTTGTCGTTAAGTTAAATATTTATATATAATTAAATTAATAGAGATGTTTTTATTAAGTGAAGATCTTGTAAATGAAACTTGTAATAATTCACAAAATAGTTTTTATTTTGGCATGACTATGTCAATTTTATTATTAGTATTAATATTGATTAGTGTTCGTAATCTTGAAAAAAGTAAATGTAAATGTGCTGATATTCCAGAAAAAATATTTTTAAAAGAATGGTTTACTTTTTCATTATTATTTCAAGCAATTTTAATATTTTTCTTTATGATAAGTGAAGAACCATGTTATGTAAGATTTGCAAATAATTACTTTATATATCCAATAACCTTATTATTCGGAATTATTAATTTTGTTATGGTTATTAGACTTCTTATTTATATACAAAAATTACGTCATGGATGTCCATGTGGTTATGGTAATTTAGAAAAATTCATATTTTGGTATTTTGTCAGTGTCTTTTCTATTGCTGCATTTTTTATTGTTATAGTATTAATATTATCCGTTTCTACTTTTTTTGTATTTCTTAATAAAAAATCTAAATCAAAATAATTTATAAATCTAAGATAAATATAGAATGTCCAGTAAATCAAAATCTAAAATAATTAATGATATTGATATAAAAAAAATGATTGAAACTGAAATATGTCCTTATTATAATAAAATATTATATGGTGTCTATATATTCATTATTATTTTTCAAAGTTTGATTGTTATTAGTTTAGTTAATATTGAAAAAAATGCGTGCGAGTGTGCAAACATTCCAGAAAAAAAATTTATTAAAGAATGGTTTATTTTCAATATAATTTTTAATGTAATTATATTGATTTTATTTATTGTTAGTGATATGGCATGTTTCTTTTATATAACTAAAGAAACTATACCATATATAATAGTTTCTTTATTTTCAGTAATTTCATTTATTATGTCAATAAGACTTATTTATTATTTAAATATTTTAAGAAAAAATTGTAAATGTGGTTATGGTAAATTAGAAAAATTTTTATTTTGGTATTTAGTTATTGGTTTTTCACTTTTATTTGTTATTATTTTATCAGTCGTTTTAATTTTTGTTTATAGTTATGTTAAATTATTAATGAAAAGTAATTAATAAAAATTAAAAATTATTGTCTTTAGTTCCACCTTCATATATATACCCATGACCTTCATTTATCATTTGTGCATTTATTGATAAATCAAATTGTTCTTTATCATTCAAATTTTCAAAAACAGTATTTTCATTAAAAGCAATTATCAGCAAACGACCATATTTATCAAACTCGCAACATTTAATTTTAATTAAGGTTGAATGGTTTTCTTTCAAATCATTTGAGTTTGTGCATAAAAACCACAATCGTTCTTTTGCTTCATATGCTCTTTTTTTCTTTTCATTTCTTTTTGGATCTTTTAGAGATGGTTTTATTTCACATGTATCATAACCATAAAATCTTGCTTTCAATCTCATTGGTTTTTGATTATATATAAATAATATATCACCAGTGTCTCCATCATAATTTGATAATAATTTAGCATATGTCACCAATCCTTTTAATGAAAATAATTCATAATCATTGACTTTTGCATTTTTTAATAATTCTTTATCATGTGAATCAATTATTAGCGATGTCATTTATTAATAATAATTATAATTAATTATTTATATAATTTTAAAGTTTTAAATTTTTTAAATAATTATCAAATTTTCTAATAAAATTATTATTTAGTTTTTGTTCTATGTATTTATCTATCATTTCCATTATACTTGAAGGTAAAATAGATTTTATTATATATTTTATTTTTACATTCGATGAATTGTCATTTATTTTTTCTATTGTAGCAAATATTTTTAAATTAATTAATTTAAAAATAAGATTTGCTATTCTATTTACTAAATTTGCTTTTATTTTTATTATTATTGATTCATCATCATTTTTTAGTAATTTTATTTTTATTTTTAAAGGTATTACATTATCAGATATTAAACCACTAGTAAATGATTTAAATAACTCAGGTATATCATTTATTTTAAAATCTATTAAATCTTTTCGTTTATTACCTTTCCATACTCCTTGTTTATAATCGTTCAATTCATCTATTATTTTTAATATTTCTACATTATTATTAGTAGTTATATCAAATAAATATTTATAGTTTAAGTTATAATTAAATAATAATTCTTTTTCTATCATTTAATTATAAAATTATCATCTTATTATAAGTTTTATAATTTTTATTTAGTTATTTACGTATTATAACTAAAAATGAAAATAAAAGACATTTATGAAAGTTTTGATTCAATGTCAAGTAGTTTTGAATAAACCATTTGAAGTGTCACTGGATGGTTTAGCATTCGTTGATATTGACGTTTCTTCTTATTTGCTTGATATACTTGAATATCTTGAGTAGTAATTTTATATCTTGATGCAGCATCATCTAGAGTAATTGAATGGTCTTCATCAACAAGTGCTAGTGCCTTTACAATTAGACGTGTTTTAATACTTCCTTCTGTTCTTTGAAGTTGTTTTGCAACTTCAGTAAAACTCACACCCTCATTAATTTTATCAACAAGTGCATTATCTTCTTCAGTTTCCCATTTTAAACCAGCACGGGATGTTTCGGGATTTTCACGCTGTTTGCGTAGTTTCTCTTGAAATTGATAATTGGATGTCATTTTATCTATAGGATTTTTCCTGTTTTATTAATAATAAATAATTCTTATATCATTTTTATGAAATAATGTTCTAAAATTTTATTTATAATTTTACGTGGATAATCAATATTATTTTTTTCTGCCAAGAAAATAATAGTTAATGCAAACGCATAATAATCTGATAATTTTAAATAATAATCAGCGTTCTCTTTTATATGATCAAAACTTAATGGTTTAATTTTTTTGTTTTTTTTATTAATTATACTTGTGTTTTCACTTGGTATTTTAGAAAGTTTTGAATTATATGATATTACATCATTCATTGTCGCATCAACTAATTTATAAATTAAACTAGGTGTTTTAAGTTTTGTTAGCATTGAATATGTAAGTACTTCATTATTATAAATGAATTTGTAAAATACAAATGGAACACCTACACGATAAAATTTAATGGGATGATTATAAGTCAAATTACCATTTTTTGTATTTATAAATGTTGTAGATTGATCTTTAATATAATTTGATGATTCCCAATCAATTATTTTGAATCTTTTGCGACATAAAATAATATTATCCGGTTTTAAGTCATTATGAATATAATCATGAGCATTTAATATATCCAATGCTTCCATTATTTCTTTTACACATTTCTTTAAAGTTTTTTCTGTAAAATTAATATTATCTAATGTTTTATAACACTTTTCTAAAAATATATAATAATTATTATGAAAAGAAATACCATATACATCTTTATTTTTATAAGTAATTCCTTTCATTATTGTTGTATATTTACTAACATCACCTTTGAATATTTCTATTAATTGTTTATAACCATCAAATTCATTATTGAAATTTTTTGAATTACTACCAAACATAATACTTGTTGCATCAAATTTTTTAACTAAAACTTTTTTTGATCGTTTTTTTATTTGTTTAAGTATTGATTCATATTCTTCTTTTGAATTTATTTTTATTTCTTCTTTTTCTGTTATCAATGTAATATCACTTGGTGTTTTTACTTGTTCCAATAAATGATTATATAATGTTTGTTTGTCTTCTGAATTTTTACTATACATATCTAAAACAACACCTTTGAAACCTCTATTTATTATTTTACCACCTCTCATTATTATAGTCATGATTCTAAATTATAATAATTTTAAAAATAATTTAAGATTATATTAACATTATATTAATATTATATTAATATTATATTAATGAATGCATATATTGCACCACAAACATTCAGAGAATGGCATCCAATAGGAATTGATAAATCCATTAATAAACATAAACCATTTGTTTTTAATATTGGAACTTTACCCATGATTTTATGGATTGGTAATAATCATTATTATAATCCTCTTATTAATGTTTGTAAACATCTTGGTAACAGTTTAAAAGATAGTAAAATTAAAAATAATTCTTTAATTACACCTTTTCATAATCAAATTTATAATCAATCTGATAATTTTGGTTCAATTATCAAAAGTAATGGTTTATGTTGGTGGAGTTATAAATCCTATTCTAAATCACCTTATATTACTCAAATAATTAAAACAAAAGATTTGCCACATAATTTTCAAATTGATATTGATATTGATCTATTAACTTTCATACTCAATTTTATTTCATTTTTTAATAATGATATTAATGATAATGATAATTCTAATAATCATAAAAATCATAAAAATTATTATCATAATAAAAATAAAAAATTAATTGTAATTGATAATGATAATTTTAAAATTTTATTTAAATATCCATATTCGATTATAATTAAAACTAAAAAATTTAAGGGATCATTTATCATTTCTATTTTACCATTGCGATTTAATAAACTTCGGATTTTTGTAACTACTTATAATCCATTCAATAATTTATTATCTTTTATGTTTATGAATTATATTAAATATGTATTTGAAAAATTTATTACAACTGATAATCTTTATATAAAAAACTTCTTTTTATTTAAAAAAGGAATGACTAATAAAAATAAATATTTAGAATTAATTTATGAATCTTATAAAGATTATATGTTCCTAACTGAATATACAACTAATCAATTTTTAATTAATAAAAATTACTATTAAAAAATGATTTATTTTTATCAATTATTTCATTATAAAATAATGACTAAAGCAGATGATATTTATAATGAAATTATAAAAGAATATAGCAAAGATCCTTTTTATTATAGTGGTGAATATTTGTGTATTAGGGATGATAGAGTTGCTAGTGTAGTTTGTTTTCGATTATATATCGAAAATGACAAACTTAAAGTTAATTTTCGAGAAAATAAAAGAATCAGAAATCAAATCATTTATTCGTATAATGATTTTAAAGAAAAATGGTCGCTTTTTTATAGTGATTTAAGTTAAATATCATTAATAAAAAATTCATAAACTTTTGCAAGTTTTTGTATTTCTAAATTTCCATGACTTTTAAGTTGATCTATACTAGTTTGATTTAAATTATTTAATAATGGTAAAACAACTGTGGACATGTCTTCAACACTAATATCATCTTCATTTATCATTTTTCTTACATCACTTAATTGATCCTTGTTTTCAGAATATTCAGATGTTTCTGCATTATAAAGAATAGAGTCAAAATATCTTATGTCATTTATTACATTTGTAGTATAAGGAAATGATTTAGTATCTTCGTGTATTGCTTTTTCCATCATTAAAAAGTTTGGTCTTATATTTGTTTGTATATCATGTAATAATTCTTCAGTTGTTTGTTTGAAAAACTTTTTCTTTGATTCTGTTATTGCAAGTATTCTACGTTGTCTACCTGTAACAATTGATAATTGAGTATTACTTTCAAATGATCTTATGGTATGTTCTGCTTTTAGTTGTATTAATGATATTATTTCATCAATAAAAAGATTGAATTTATTGAGTAATGTTACCTCATCATGAACTTCTAAATATGAATATTTATATATTTTTTTTATTTGTTTGATTAAATTTGATAACTCGGGAGTAACAATTGATACTAATTTTTCTCCTAATATTTCAATTTCATCATATTTATTCAACTCTTTATATAATAAATTAAAAACAATAACATAATTTAAATTATTTAAGTTTTTAAATAAACTATTAGTTAATGTTTTGCATTTATTACCAATATTTACATCATCAAACTGTGTTTGATCAATTGGTGTAATTAAACTCTCTAATAATCTATTAGTCTTATCCATTTTTAAATCTTTATATGTGAATTTAAAACGATCAGCATGTGCATTTCTTGATTTTATAGTTAATAAGTCGTATATGTAATATTTTAATTTTTCCATACAATGATGAATATTGTCTTCATTTATCATAATTATATTTTGATCATTTATATCTATAAATAAAAATACCTCTATTATTTTTAAAAATTTATTTATATTTATTAATAATCCACGTAATATTTCTGTATCTGATAATAAATTAGTTGAACTTTGTAAAATTTTATTTTTGATAGCATCTATTATTGATTCTATTAATTTTGATATTTTTAACAAAAATTGTCTTACAATTGTTTTAAATAATTCTTTAAGAATTGGTGTATGTGTATTTAATACAAAATCAAAATTTATTCTGTAAAAAATAACATCTGTTAAATAATATTCAATAACTTTTTCATTAGTTAAATTTTTTATTATATTTTGTTTTACATGATCCAAATAAGTGAATATCATGGTTTTTATATAATTATTTATATTTAAACTTTGAACATCAGTTGTATATATTATTGATATAGAATATAACATTGAAAAATATCTTATGATTTTTAAATATTCGATCTTTGATTGTATACCATTTATTAAATGTGATCCTGCTAAATTTAAATGACCATTTACAAACATAAGTTCTTCTCTTTCTTTTATTAATCCATTTATCACAGGTGCATGAGTTTGATTAAATAATTCATAATTTGTTTTAAATTTAGTAACATAATAATATAAATTATTTTTTTGTAAATTTGTTACAGGCATTGTTTGATTTATTGGTCTTAAAAAGTTGTTAAAATGTTGTAATAATTCAGGATTAGTTACAATATCATTTGTTAATTGATAATTATCACATATTTGTTGAATATTATCACGCAAATCACTTAAATTTGTAAATGGGAAATCTATTAAATTTGATTTTTTCAATTCATTTTCAACATTTTTATATAAATTTATTATTATCTCTTTATGTGTTCTAATTTTTCCATCATATTTAAAGAAAATCTTTTCATGATCTACGTTTCTAAATATATAATTCAATATTTTTAATCCTTCAATAAATGATAAATTACGTTGAGTAAAATTATAAAAAATTGGTGTTGTTTTTTCCTCTGTTAATCTTGAATTTATTTCAGTGAAAATATCATAATCATTATCTATAAATTTTGGTATTAAATACATATTTAATAATCCCATTAATGTTAAAAAGGTAAAGTTTTTATTATTTATGTTATATACTGAAAATGCATAATTTGTTGCATCTGGATATATAACACTATTACCTTGTCTAACTATTGAATTTAATAATGCCAATTTATCATTACCAATATAACAAGGATCAGTCGTAATCATAAATGAAGGTATATTTTTTAAACAATTGTAAAAATAAGTAAATAAAATTTTACCCATATCACCTGCTCTCTTTAAATCGAAAAAACAATGAGCAATTGTCATTTTATTTGAAGGAGAAATTAAAGTTCTGTTATTATGATTTCTATCTTCAGTTAATGATATAAATTTTGATATATAAATCAAAAATAATAAATTATAGGTTCTTCCATCTAAATTTGGAGGATTTCCTCTTAAATTTAATAATGTTATCATTTCTTGTATTGTATTTTTTTCATTTAATGTTTTTATTATACTTACTATATTTTTGATTGTATTTAATGTTTTATTATCACTATAACTATTTCGCATATTTGTCAAATTTATAGCAAAATAATTATCAGATTTTTTCTGAGATTCTAATTTATATATTTGAGTTTGATTTGATAAATTTAATGTTGTTGTTAAAGTAGGATCTAATTTTAAATATATTAATTTTGATATCATTATTGGTATATTATTTTCAATTATTGTTGAATTATTAAAAATTATTGCAGTTTCTATTGTTTTCTTTCTTTCATCATAATAATAGACATTACTAAACATTTTTCTTAAATTAGGTGTATATGCTTTAAAACTTTCAGTATATCTATCTAATGATGATACATTATGATCTGATGCAAATGATACATCATTAAAAATTAAATTTGTTATATATGCATATTTATTTATTTCATTTGGATTTAATTTTTGTATTTCACTTAATACAACATCTGATGTTATTGGATAACTATCAAATATATCCTCATATGTATAAAATCTATTTTCTTTTACAAAATTCTTTATATCATCTTTAATTGATTTCCATGAATTATATTCAGAAACTATTTTATCAATTTGACTATTTTGTATTATTCCTGCCATATTTAATTTTCGTGAATATTCTCTGATTCCAGTAAATTTTCCCATATTTAAATTGCCATCTGAAACAAATTTTAATGTATCTGAAACCAATATATCTTTTAAAAATTTTCTTGTATTTTCTTTTATTAATTTTAATTGATCATCATTATTTATTATTATTCTGCCTGAAATATTTGGATTGTTTTTTTTATATTCAACTAAATTATAAATACTAAAATATAATATATTATCTATAATTTGATTTGACTTTTTTAATAATTCATTAAATAATACTCTTTCTTCTAATTTGAATAACGGTTTTAATTCATTGTCCTCTATTTTATCTTCCTTATATAACCATGAATCAGGTATTTCACTTGAATGTATATTGAAATCATGTTTATTATCGAATACAAATTGAAATTTTAAAAAACTATTTTGATATGTATCTACTGGTATATATACACATGAACCACCATATTGATTATAAAATAATTTTTCATTATCATTATTACTTATTTTATTTAAAAGCATAAAACAACATTTTAATAATCCATCCATATAATATTCATCTTTTGTTTTCTTATCAAAATCATTTATATTATTTACTATTTCTTCTTTTAATATGTCAAATATATATAAATATTTTAAATCACTTCCTGTTTTTACTGCTGATATATATGATGGTTTAAAATTATAATTATTTACATTTATTTTATTTATTTTTAAATTACGAAAAATAACCTTTTTTACTTTTGGTGTTCTTAAAGATAATCCTTCTTTTTTCTTTTTTTTATTAGTTGTTGGTAATGACGCATATTTTACTTCATTTATTCTCTTATTTAAATTTATTCTTGAAAAATCTGTTGTAAATATTATTTGCTTTCTTTTCATATTGTTTTCCATTTCTAAATCTACTGTTGATGCATCACTCAATTGTGAACCATTATTTTCTTCTGGTTCTTTTTGTTGATTGGATTCCCTTTTTGCGTTAATACTAGTCTTCGTTTTTTCTCGTGGTAATGTTAAAGATTTTGTTTTTTGATCAGTTTCATTTTTTGATGACTTTTTATTTCCCAAACTATAAGTTTTTAATGGTTTAGATAATGTCATTTATATTCTAATAAAATGATACATATAAAAAATGATTTATTATTACATAATTAATTTTAAGAATTAAAATGACTACAGATATTGAAGATTTGATTATTATTAAAAAAGAATTATCTAATGTTGATAAAACTTCTTTTGATTCAATCAATTTTATTAAAAAAATTAAAAAAGATTTTAAAATTAATTGTTCTAAAATTAATTTAATTAATGCTTATAATGAATTAGGTATTGATGATTTTGAATTTAAATCTAAAATTGTTAAAAAAATTCAAAAATCTCAATCTGGTATTGTTAGTATTACTGTTCTTACAAGTGGCACTCCTGAATATACTAATAAAGAAGGTGTTCGTATTAAAGGAACTTTTAGTTGTCTCCATAAATGTTCTTTCTGTCCTGATGAAAAACCTAGTGCTGATAATGGTTGGGTTCAACAACCCAAAAGTTATCTTTATACTGAACCTGCTGTCCTTAGAGCAAATCAAAATGATTTCGATCCTATCAAGCAAATGAATTCTAGAATTTCTTCTCTTATTCGTATGGGTCATGTTGTTGATAAAATTGAATTACTTGTTTTAGGTGGCACTTGGAGCGAATATCCAAAGGAATATCAGGAAGAATTTATTACTGCCCTTTATTATAGTGCTAATGTTTATTATGATGATGAACCTAAAAGATTTATCAAAAATCTTGAAGAAGAAATTGAATTGAATGAAAGTGCAAAAATTCATATTATTGGATTAACACTTGAAATGAGAAGTGATAGTATTAATATTAATGAAATTAAAAGACTTAGACGGTTTAATTGCACAAGAGTTCAATTAGGAGTGCAACATACTAATAATGATATTTTACGTATGAATAATCGCGGCGAATCAGTTCAAACAACTATTAGAGCATTGAAATTATTGAAAAATAATTGTTATAAAATTGATGCTCATTTAATGCTTAATTTATATGGTAGTTCTCCTGAATTAGATAGAGAAATGCTCAATGAAATTCTGGAAAATGAACATTTGCAAGTAGATCAGTTAAAGATTTATCCATGTGCTGTTGTTCCTTTTACAAAAATTAAGGAGTTATATGACGCAGGTATTTATAAACCATATGATGACAACTTTCTATTTGAAATTATTAAAGAATTCAAAATTAAAATTAAAAAATATTTTAGAATTAATAGAATCATCAGAGATATTTCAGGTCATTATATAATTGCTGGATATGATCAGAAATTTACTAATCTTCGGCAAGTTTTAAATGCTGATATGATCAAAAATAATTGGTCTTGTAAATGTATCAGATGCAGAGAAGTTAAAGGTAATAAAATTAATCACAATGATGTTAAATTGGAAATTATTAAATATAAAGGTAATTCAGGTGATGAATATTTCATTTCACATGAAACTGATAAATTTCTCATTGGTTTTATTCGATTGCGCTTAAATTATGATTATTCAGATGGTAAAATTATTGATGATTTAATTGGTTGTGCATTGATCAGAGAATTACATGTTTATTCAACATTATCTGATGTTGGCAATGATTTAGGTTGTCATTCATTACAACACAAGGGTTATGGTAAATCTTTAATTGCAAAAGCAGAAGAAATAGCAAAAAATGAAGGTTATAAAAAAATGGCAATTATTGCAGGAACTGGTGTAAGAAATTATTATAGAAAACAAGGATATCAATTAATCAATACTTATATGATTAAAGATATTAGTTAAACATACCATAATAAATAGAAATGAAATGTAAAATATTTTAAATTCTAAATCTTTTATTTTTTCTTTATTTGTTTTATTTGATAAATAAACATAATATTCTAAATTAGATAAGTCTCTTAAATTTTTATTTAGATTATCCTTAAAATCATCATCATAAAACCAATGTTCTAATTCTTTAAGTCCATAAGTTTTATATCTATTCATTGAATGTTCATCTGTTATTATTTTATTTCTAACATATTTAATAAATTCATCTTCTAATGACTGTTTAATATCCTCATAATTATCATAATAATTGTCAATTTCATTTGATATTTTTTCAGATGGAATATATGAAGATCTATTTTTATCTATTATTTTTACACAATCATCTAATAATCTAATTTCATTAATACCATCCATTATTTTTGTGAAAATAATTAACAAAAATAAAAATCATTTTTTTAAATTTAACATAAATTATAGATATCATTATGACTCCTATTTATTTTTTTATAACTTTCTTTAAATCTTACAATTCTTCTATTAAAATCCTGTTCTTTTTTATTTATATATGATATTTGATTTAAAATTATTTTTAGATATTTATCCTCTATTTTTGTATGAGATGTTTCAACATCTATTTTTTTTGAAAGATCATAAAATAATGTAAAATTATCTATTTGAATTAAAATTAATAAACTTATTATTATATTTTCATAATAATCTAATGTTAAATAATAAATTATTACAGGTTTAATATTATTATTATATATTATAGATATTATATATATCACACTTAACAATAGAAATTCTTTTATCATTAATGGTTAATGATAAGATAAATAATAATCATTTTTTTTTAAATCCATTCTTGTAATAATAATTCTAATTCTTTTAATTCAGATTGGTTATTTTTGTAATTTTCATAAAATGGAAATGATAATTTGGTAATTCCTATTAATATTAATTGTAAATCATTAAAAGCAAAATAAGGTATTCTATTACAATAAAAATCTTGATTATTATTAACTAATGTTAAAAAATTACAACATAAAAAATGATTCCAATAAAAATTAAAGAATACTTTAAAAAACATTTCCAAATACATTATATATAAATTCATTCTAAACATCAATATAAATGGATGCAAATATCCAAATAACCATAATTTTAAAATTGTTAATATTGATACCATTTAAATAAGGGTTTAAATTATAATTTAAAATACTCTTTAAGTATAGGATTTATTACTGTTTCATTTTTTATTATACAACCTCTTATATTTTTGCTTATTATTTTATCATTAATTTCTTTATTTAAAATTAAATTATTGTATTTTACATATACATCCCATTTTATTTTTGTTTTTGATATGTTAAATGATTTTATTAATATTAAATACTTATGTGTTTCATCATAAACATTGAAATTATATTTTATTAAATATGTTTCCTTATTTCTTAATAAATATTTATATGAATAATTATAATCTTCTAAATATGAATATGTATTATAATTAAATAAAATAGATTTATTGTTATTATAATAACTTATCATTAAATTATTTTTCTTTTCATTATTATTTAAAATTTTATTTAAATTCATAAATGAAATTGCAGGATTATGGTTTGTTGGTTTAATCATTAATTGAAATTTTGTCACATAAGGATAATAAGACGTAATAATGGTTATTGAGTTAGTTATGAATATTAATGATATTAATATTAGTTTTTTAACTATTTTCATATAAATTGTATTATTTCTAATAATTATAATATAAAAATATGATTATATGATTTATCATTTTAATTGCTAAATTAGCAAAAAAATGTTTTCATATGATTTTATTGACGGAAGTGCTTCTTATCGTTTGGTATCTGTCATTAATAATAACGTAATTCATTGCGGTAGTTATGATAATGTTGATGGGCAGGAGGCGATTACTTGTTTAAGATCTGGTGAAAAGTTTTATAGTATTCCTGATTTTATGAGGCATCATTATGGATTGAGAAGTTTTAATGAAAATTATGATTTCGCTATTTATGATGATGATGAAGAAATATGGTTACCTTTGATGATGTGGACGAAGGATTAATTTGTTTATTATTCTTAAAAGGACTGATTTTTTTTGGTTTTTGTATTAATTTGGTTATTTATTATAAAAAACTGATTTTAATGGAATGTTGAATATTTGTCTTTGTACCAAAAATGACTGAAGTTCTCACTGTTTTAATGCTTGTTTTCGCAATTTGTCTCTTTTTTATTGAGTTGATTTGTCGGAAGTTTTTGAAAAACTACAGAGTTTCATTGGTTATTTATGTTCAGAGATCCTTTAGGAGGATTCGTTTTAATAAGTCGATTCCCAGGTTACAGTCGGTTTTGAGGTCTAACTGTGCAAGACATATATTTCTTCGGAAGAGAAATGCATCTATTCAGATTCAGAGGATTGTTCGTGGATATAATCAGCGTAAAGAGTTTAAGCGCAAATTTGGCAATATTGTCGCATTCAAATCATTCGCTCGTAAGGTTCACTATTCCAAGTATGTTGTATTTGCTCGTGCGGTTTTTAGTTGGTGTTTGTTTATTGGTAGGTTTATTTTGAGGCGTTGTGTTGTTAGGTGTTTTCAATTTCTGATGAAGTTTCTTAGGTCTTATGGTTTTCGTATTTGTCGGATTATTATTCATATTGAATATTTGATTGGTACTTTATGTATTAGGGGTGTTTGTATGTTGTTTAGGTTATTGACGTGCTAAGGTTGTATTGAGTTTTTATATAAGAACCATCTTTTTGGTTCTTTGTTTATTGATATTTTTTCATTTGTTTTCGTTTCTTTTTATATCCTCCTCTTGTAATAGATCGTTCTTTATTAGCTATTTCAAGTTTTAGTTGTTCAATTTGTAATATTAATTCTTTCAATGAGACCTTATCATTCTCATTATCATTTAAAAGGTTTTCTTTGTTAATTCTTTTTTTTACTTTTTAAAAATTGTAATTCTAATTTTAAATTTCTTAAATGAAATTCTAGGTTTTCTTTTTCACGAACAGTCATTTTATTTGGTTGTTCATAAACTGTGGTAGATGGTTTTTGCAATTTTTCATAGTTTGTATGAAATGATTCTATCTCTTTTTCTATTTTTTTATTTATTTCTTCAATTTTTTCATCTATTAAAGTAATATAATCATTTTTATCAAATGTTTTATTGTTTGAAAATGCATTTTTAATTTTTTGATAAATTTTATTGCGATTATTTAAATATAAAATCAATTATAATTTTAATAGTATCTAAAAAAACGAGTTTAAAATAATCATATTTAATATTAAAATTTGATATGTTAATATCACTTTCAATAATAACGTTTATATTTTTATATAATCCATTTGATTTTATATTTAATATAGTTTTAATCTCTGTATAGATATTTATAAAACTATCATATAATTTATTTTTATTATTATTATCACTCGTTTGTTTTTTATAATTATAATAATTATTAAATAATGGGTCTCTATATATAATTTTATTATAATCAACATCAGCAATTTTTTTTTAAATTAAACATTGAATCATCTTTTAAAAAATTTTTAATATTTTCATTATAGGGCATATAATCAATATCATTTTTTCTTTTTATGAATTCATCGGAAAATTGTATTCCAAAAATACATTGTAAAACTTCTGTAAATTTTTTTCGATATGATTCATTATCAATAATGCTATCACGATTATTTAAAATTTTTAAATCAATTAATAATTGTGTATTTTGACTCATTATTAATTTTAAGATAGATATTTTATTAACAATAAGAAAAAGAAAATAAAAATGTATTAATTTTTATCTTTATTCATAAAAACTGATTTTTCTAATCAATTATTTTTATTGTCGACGAGACGTTAAATCTAACTGCGATTTTTATTGTGATGAACTCTACTGACCGCAAAGCGATTTCTCTGAAAACTACTCTTCCTTCTGATTTCGTGCCTTGGGGTATGACTCCTGAGGAATGGAAGCGAAGATGCGATGAAGGCGAGAAGCGTGCTGCTCAGCGTCGTCGTGAGGAAGATGAGTTTGCAGCAGAAAGAATTCGATTGGGATGGTGAAATCCTTTCGGGAACCATTAAGTGCTTTGCACTTTTTGGTTCTTAAAATTGAGAAAAATAAAAATGTATTAATTTTTATCTTTATTCATAAAAACTGATTTTTCTAATCAATTATTTTAATTGTCTAGGAGACGTTAAATCCAAAAGCGAACTTATTATGGTCAAGAACTATTGTGAGAGCAACGCGATTTGTGTTAACGCTAAATGTCGGAAGAACCATTACTTTCCCTTTGCCCAGCGCCAACTTTGTGCCAGTCTCATGACTGATGCGATGTTTCTCTGTGTGGAGGAAGTGAGAGTTGGACAACCCACCTGTCAGTATCATATGAAGTGCTACGAGGTTGAGTGTCCATTCAATCACGGTGGTGTCAATCCTGATGGACGTCGGATGTTTCGAAAAGCACTCAAAACTCATGATAATCGTGAGAAGGCGAAGGCAAAGATCGAAGCGGACATGGACAAACATCGGAATGGTACCAGTGAGCGGTGGGAGGACATGACTAGGTGCTGAAAGGCACTGATTAGCGGAGAACATAAGGATCGGAAGATAGATTGAGAGATCTATCTTTTGGTTCTTTGATTATATTTACGTAGAGGTTTGTTCTTATTTTTCTTACTTGAGGAAAGGATACAATTATATAATAAATCCTGATTTATATTGAGAGAAGGACGTTGTTTTTTAAATGATTGAATAATGAGATCAATAGAATGACGTAGATTATGAGATCCACCAGCTTGACCTGTAGAGACTAACTTTTTTTCTTCACGTAAAAGTTCTTTATAATTAGTATTTAAATCTTTAAGTTGATCAATATCATTTTTTGATAATTCAAAATGATATGTTGTATTATTTATTTTGATGATACTATTATATTTAATATAAATATCACCACTACTACTTGATAATATACTATCATATTTAGTTGTAATTGTTTCAATTAAACCATCATAAAGAGTAATATTTGGTATGCCTATAATTTCACTGAATCTATTATTTAATTCTTGTTTTTTAGTTTCAATTTTATTTAAAGAATCACCTATTATATCGCCTTGTTCTTTTCTTTGTTTATCTATTTGTTGTAACTTTATATTTGTTATATATTCATCAATTTCTCTATTATTACTATCAATATTATTTATTATATTTCCTAGAGGTGGTATATTATTTTTCATTAGGTATTGATCAGATTTGTCTTTATATAATAAAGACATTGAATATAAATGATAGTTATGATTATAGTTTATTATAAAGTTTTCAAATATTATTGTTATATTATTAAAACCATTTTTTATGGTATATCTTTCATTTTTTGAAAAAAAATTGTTAAATATATAACTTAAATCTAATAAATAATAAAATGTAAATGTATATACATTATTTACTTTTATTTTACTTTTAAAATCTTCAACATATTCGCTCTTAATATAATTAATTATTCCGTTTTGGTCAAATACTGAAAAAAGGTAATTATTCATATCTGTTGATAATATATCTTGTTGATTATTATTAATTATTTGATCAAAAATATTTTTATTTAAATTAATTATATCACTTTTAGTTATAATTGTAGGTATAGAAGATATTGGTTTTTTAATACGATTATATCTGTCATAAATATCTTTTAAAATATCTACTAGTTCATCAATTTTTGTTTTTTCAAAGAAACCTATTTTTTTCCAGTAGCAATTGCAGCATTTTGCATTTTATTTAATCCTGTTCTTAAAAGAGACGTCATGAATAAACAAAAAGAGAAGTTTCTATTTATAATGAAAGAACAAAAACTTTTTCACTGTTAATGTCCTTATATACAACCTTTAAAGATTACTTCTTTGCGGCACCATAGAACCCGCCCTTAGACCCGCCCTTAGACTTATCATCCTTAGACCCGTCCTTAGACTTATCATCCTTAGACCCACCCTTAGACCCGTCCTTGGACTTATCACCTTTGGATTTATCATCCTTAGACTTAACATCTTTGGACTTACCATCCTTGGACTTATCATCTTTGGACTTAAGATCCTTGGGAGACTCATCGGGAGACTCATCGGGAGACTCATCACGAGGAGACTGAGGAGGAGATTCGAAATGCTCAACGACATGACCATCTTTTTGCTGCTTCCAGAGAACAGAGATTTCCCTCATCAACTCCTTACCAGTAAGAGAGGTGCCATTATCCTTGAAGATTTTCATCTGTTCCTTAACAAAGGATTGATAAGGGTTCAAGGGTTTGGGATCACTGGACTTGAGAGAGGATTTCTTGGATTTCTTTTTGTCATCCTTAACGTCTTTGATGATAGACTTAATTTCGGAGAGAAGGTCTTTCATGGACATATCGGAATGAGATTCAAGATATTCAACAAGAGCGGATTGAAGATGATCAGTCATTTTACACTAAAAGCGTAAAAGTAAATAAAAAGAAATAAATCAATTTTTAAAAAAAGAGGATAAAAAGTAATACAAAAAGGGAAGAAGAAAGAAATGTATTAATAATAGATAAAAAGGATAAAAAATGAGATGATTTTAGAGAAGAAAAATTACCGAACAAAAAATGAGATAATCATTATGAACGTGCTAGATAACAGTGCTGAGAATGATCAAGGTGCGAAGATTCAGAGATGGGTAGTCGTGCTAGCTAAGATGAGGACTTCAGAAATGGGGGAATCGGAATCGCTGAGTAATGTTGTTAAGGATGCGTGTTTATAATATTATGGAATTTTTTGTTGTTTAGGGTAGTTTATTGTAAAGAAATGTATTAATAATAGATAAAAAGGATAAAAAATGAGATAATTTTAGAGAAGAAAAATTACCGAACAAAAAATGAGATAATCATTATGAACATGCTAGATAACAGTGCTGAGAATGATCAAGGTGCGAAGATTCAGAAATGGGTAGTTGTGCTAGCTAAGATGAGGACTTCAGAAATGGGGGAATCGGAATCGCTGAGTAATGTTGTTAAGGATGCGTGATTATAATATTATGGAATTTTTTGTTGTTTATTGTATTTGATAATATGTATCCAATAACCATTAAAATGGAATTTAAAGGATGCATGAAAAAGATAGGAAGGTAAGAAGGATAGGACGGATTTAAAATCGGACCAATGGAAAGGGACTTTAAAACAGATATATAAGGGTGAATAATTTTTGTAAATGAGATGTTGAAAGATGTCAAGATTAAGATTGGAGATAAGAGTAGAAGAATCAAACCAAATATCATTAGAATCAGTCCAAGGTGGATCACAATAAAGGAAATCGACGGAATGAAAGGAAGTAGAATTTAAAATAAAGTGAGAAATGGAGGAAGGGAAGATATGAACATTAGGATTAAGGAAGGAAGAAGCGGAAATATTAAGATTAAGATAATGAAAACGTAAGGAAAGGATGGGATCAGAAGGATCGGTAATTTGAATAATATCAATGATAGCATTAGGTTTAATTGCCATAAATTGAATGGAATCGCCACCGATACAAGCATAAGCATCACAAATATGATGAATATCAGAGACAGAAGATAACCATTTATTTCTAAATTTGGAGTCGAAAGGATTACTGATATAATAGATTTCTTTATCAGAGAAAAGTAAATCAGGAATAGAGGGATGAATTAATTTTTTAAAGGCATCATTAATTTTTTTTCTTTTAAAAGAAGTTTTATCAAAAGACATATAAAACTGAGAAGGGAAAAAAAGAAAAGAGAATCATTTTTTTTTATTTACGTTGAATGATATGTATCCAATAACCATTAAAATGAAATTTGCCGGAAGAGTTATATTTATAGGAAGGTAAAAGGGATAAAACGTAATTAAAATCATTCCAATGGAAGGGAACTTTAAAACAGATAAATTTAGGTTTATAATTTTTAGAAATGAGAGGTAAAAAGATATCACGATTAAGATTAGAGATAAGAGTAGAAGAGTCAAACCAATTATTCTGAATATCAGTCCAAGGGGGATCACAATAAAGGAAATCGACAGACTGAAAAGAAGGGGAAGTTAAAATAAAATCGGTAATGGAAAGGGGATGAATATGAACAAAGGGATTAAGAAAAGAACATAAACGAATATTATTATTCAAACGTTTAAAACGTTGAATAAGGAGAGGATTATTATCAGTAATTTGTGTAGCATCAATATGTGCATTAGGTTTAATTGCCATAAATTGAATGGTATCACCACCAATACAAGCATAAGCATCACAAATATGACGAATAGATTTATTTTTATATAACCATTGATTTCTCCATTTGGAATCGAATGGATTACTAATATAATCAATTTCTTTATCAGAGAAATCGAGATCAGGAATAGAGGGATGAATTAATTTTCTAAAGGCATCATTAAGTTTTTTTCTTTTTAAAAAATATTTATTTTTATTGTGAGATTTATCAATAGGATCTTTTAATGGAGATTGAGGATTTTTTACAGGAGATTGAGGATTTTTTACGGGAGATTGATGATCTTTAACGGGCGATTGAGGATCTTTAACGGGAGATTGAGATTTTTTAACAGGCATTCGAGGTTCTTTTTTATTTTTATTTTTATTTTTATTTAATGATAAATCAAGAATCAATTTTTTACCAATGGCACCAGTTTTAAGTACACACCGATTAGTTAAAGGATTAATAATTTTATGAGAAGGACAAAGTTTAATAGGTTTATCCATATATCTAATTAAAAGAAATAGTAAAAAAAGTAAAAAAGAAAAAGAAAATTAATTGTAAAATTTAATTGTAAAAAAAATAAAAAATAAAAAAAATAATAATTAAAAAAAACACACACACCTGCTCATTTTTGCTCATTTGCTCATTTTTTATATAAGAAAAATGATGATAAAAAATAATAGGATATAATAAAAATGTCAAGAGAAATCTATAAATGTAATTATTGTAAATATGAGACATTAAAAAAATATAATTTATGTAGACATATGGTGGCAAAACATGAAAAAGAGAACAATAATAATAAAATGGAAGATTATAATTCTGTCATTAAAAATTATAATTCTGTCATTAAAAATTATAATCCTGTCATTAAAGATTGTAATTTTGTCATTAAAGATTGTAAAAATGTTAATATAAATAATGATAATGAATGTAAAAAATGTAATAAAAAAATGTCATCAAAATATTATTTAAAAAAACATTTAGAAAAATGCAAAGGAATAATAAATACATTAGAATGTCCAAAATGTAATAAAATATTTTCACATAGAAGTTCAAAATGTAATCATGTAAAAAAATGTAAAGGGGTAAGTAATGAATTGATAATAATAAATGGAATGAATGAAATGAAAGAAGAAGAGAAGAATGAGATAATAAAGAGAGAGATAGGAAAAGAGATAATAATAAATGAGAATACGACAAATAATATAATAAATAATAAACAGAATAATTGCAATAATAATACATATAATATAAATTTAACAATATATGATAAGGAGAATGATACAATAGATTTTGATTTAAAACATATGAAACAAGATTTTGTATATAAATTGACATCAAGAGATGAGATGGATGCATTTAAATATTATTGCGAGAGATTATTTGAGAATAAGAATAATCAGATGATAATAAAGAGTAATTTTAGGAATAAATATTCAAAAATACATGTAGGATCAAATGTATGGGAGAATTTTTTAGACCAACATATATATCCGAAGATGATGTCAATAATATCAGAAACGATGATAGAATATATAAATATGAATAATAAAAATAAAAATAAAAAGATAAAAGAGTTGGATGATTATTTACAAATAATGGCAAGTGATGGATATTCAAATAGTGAAACACAAGAATATAAAAAGAAATATAAAAATAATATAGAAATGTTAAAGAAATTATTTAATAGTTTTATGTAAAAAACTAAAAATTAAATTTTAGTTTTATTTAAAATATCAATTAAAGCATTTTCTAATTGAATAGTAATTGTTTGAATTTCTTTTTGTTGTATTGGAAATGTTTGTAAAGGGTAAAAAGGAGATAATATATCATATTTTTCTTTTATTAATATATCTAATAATATACCTTTATGAATTTTATTATTATATTGAAAATCATAATCACATAAATTATCACTAAATCCACAATTATATAAAATTTCAATAATTTTTTCTTTTTCTTCTTGTGTTACTTTTTTATTTGTTATTAATTTATCAATAACAGATTGAGTAGTTATCATATTTTCAAGATTTACATAAACATTATTAATATTAATACCTTTTAAAATATTTTTATATTTCCCACTTGTAAATACATCAAATGCTTTTTGTGCAATTAAATTAAATTTAAATTTATTTAAAGTTTGATTATTTTCACAAACATTAGCAAATAATACAATTTCAATATTATTATTATATAAAACAATTAATTCTAAAGCAAATAAATGACCATCTCTATTAAAATTTTCAAAATTTTTATAACAAGGATAACCTAATATTTTGCCCATATTTTCAAAAGAAATAAATTGATTATCATGTGATAATTTTTTTTTAGAAATAATAGTTCCTTGATAATTTTGATAATTATCAGTTAAATATAAATTAGGAAATAATTTTTTAATACCATTAACAATAGTGGAAGTTATTTTATCAGTTCCTTTAGATTCATTATAATCAATAGGTTGAACTAACATAGCAGGACGAATATTTTCATTTACTAAAATAGCATTTAATAAATTTTTAATTTGTATATCTTTAATAAGATTCATTATTTATCTTATTAAATGATTTGATTTTAAATTAAAAATAAAAATAGTTATTCAGATAATAAATAAGCATATTTTTTATTTTCTTCATAACTATGATTCATCATATTACAAATAATTCTATGTTCATCATTAGACAATTTTTTAATTTTAACTAAATAATTAATATAAGTTGAATAATAATGTCTTAATTCAACACCTGAAAATGAAATATCATAAATATTATTAAAAACCTTCATAATATGAATTCTAAAGGTTGATATATTATATTGTTTATTTTCATTATTTAATAATAAAACACCAGTATTTCTATGTTGAATATAATCAATAATAAATTGATCTAATTCTATTGGAACATTAAATCGTTGAATTTCTTTTGTTTTAGTTCTATAGAAATAGAATATACCATTATAATAATAATTATTTCGATTATATATTTCTTTTTTTTCTTCATTATATGGTTCTTTATCAATTAAATACATTCGTAGATAATCGATAGGTCGTCTTACAGGAAATAACATAAATAAAGCAAAAATGAGTTTATCACGTATTGTTAAAGAATTATTATTATTTAAAATATTTAATACATCAGTTTTATTAAATGATAATCGATTATATTTAAATTTATCTAATATATCCATTTCTTTATTATCACGTGTTTGTTGATATTGAATTTGTTTATCAATTACATAAGGATATATACGTTTAATAATAGTAGAAAACCCCTTAATTCTTGTAAATATAGAATATATATTTTGTAATTCATTTTTATTTAAAGGTTTAATAAAAGAATATAAGTCTGTTTTTAAAAAATTAAGATTATGTTTTATAAAATCAATATCACAATCAGTATTTTCTAATAATTTCATTAATTCCTGTTGAAATTTGTCACTCATATCTTCATGTTTATAATTCTTATAAATCTTTTTGAAAGAATTAAAATATAATTTAATGGTTTGTGGTTGTAATTGAGATTTATTTAATATATTAATTCTTTTTTTTAATGGTTTATAAATTATAAATCCAGAATCATCTATTTTCATTATATTTAAATCAATTAAATATTTAGGTTTTTCATTATCATTATCATTATTATCATTATTATCATTATTATCATTATCATTATTATCATTATCATTATTATCATTATTATCATTATTATCATTATCATCATTATCATTTATAGATGTTGATTGTTTGATTTCTTCATCATTTTCATAATTAATTGATTCATTTTTAAGTTTTTTATAATTTAATTTATTTCTTTGTCTTTCTTTTTCTCTATATTCATCTAAATTTAATAATTTTTGTTTTTCTCTATATTTTCTTCCTCTTTCAGCACTTGTCATTGGCATTATATTTTTTTTATTTTTAATTAATAATAAAAATCATTTTTTATATTTAATAATTTATAATTATTTGCGAGTTCTTTTTATAATAGTATTTTTATAAGTTCCATATTGCATATTTGATACAGATGATTTTTTATCATAATTTATTTCTATTATTTCATCTACATTATCTTGAATTAAATCGATATGTGAAACAATAGTGACTGATTTAAAATAAGATAATAATGATTTAAGGAATGAAGGAACAATAGATAAATTATATTTATCGAAATTCACAAATCCTTCATCAATAAATAATTGACTACATTGAATATCATATTTATTCATAAATAAACTAATTCTTAATGCCATAGAAATTACGAAATGTTGAAATCCAGATGCTTGACATATAGAAATAATTTGTTTAACATCTTTATTTGAATGTAATGATATATTTTCATTATTAATTAACCAATTAATATTTATATAATCTTTTGATACATCTAATATATAATCTAATTTAAAAGGTTTTGTATCTTTATGACATAATGATTTAATGATTTTATTAGTTTTATCTATTAATTTATTTAATATGAATTTATCATATAATTCAATTTTAAATGCTTGAAAATTTACAATTACTGTTTCTAACATATCAATAGTTATATCTAAATCAATAATGATGTCAAATAATTTATTATAATTATCTTTATTATCATTATTATAATTATTAATAGTAGTTAGTTTTATTATTTTATCATTTAGAATTTTAATATCTCTATCTTTAATTTTAAGTTGTTCATTTAATTCTAATTTTTTCTTAATTAATGGTTTATTATTATTGTTATTATTATAATCAATATATTTATCTGTTGTATCTAATATATCTTTTAATTTAAATAATTCATTTGTATTTAATATTTTAGTATTATAATCATATTCTAACCATTTATTATATAAATCATTTAATTCATAATATTTATTAATTCGTGGTTTAATATTTTTATTATAATCTATTTCATCTTCCAAATCTTTAATTTTAATTTTCAATTCTTTTATATTTATAATAACATCATTATATTCATGTTCCCAAATTTTATATTTTTCATATTTATCAATATTAATAAATTGTTCATATAATGAATAAGAATATATATTGAAATGATCGATATCAATATTAATATTATTTATTTTTTGATTAGTTAATTCAATAAGTTTATTAGTTTCTGTTTTATCACTTATAATTTTATTTAATTCTTTGGTTATTTTATCATATTGTTCTTTTGATTTATAATAATCAAACCAATCATTTAATAGATCATAATAATTTTTAATTAATTTATTTTTTTCATTAGTTTCTATTAATTTATTTAAATCTGTAATAGTTAATAGTGATTTTAAATTTATTAATTCTTCATTTATTTTATTTATATTTATTCCAAGTTCTTTTATTCTACAAACCCATGGTCTTTTACAACAATATTTACATTTTGGGTTATATTCATATTCTTCATTTGTAGTTAATGATAATAATTCATTTTTATATATATCTAATTGTTTTTCTAAATCATTTATATTATTTAAAATAATAGTTTGTGTTTTAATAATATCTTCATCATTTTCAATTTGTTTTAATATGTCATTAATTTTAATTAATTTTATTTCTTTATTAATTAATGTTGATGTTTTTAATTTTGTGTCTTTTAATTGATTTAAGGGTTTATTTTTAAGAATAGTATTTTGTTGTTTCTTAAATATATTATTAAAGTCTGATTCTAATTTTTCTAATTTTAGTTTATTAATATCAATTATGTTTTCTAATTTTATTTTTTCTTTTAATAATAATTTATAGTCATTATAATTTAAAGAACTTTTAATTTTATTTGAACTTCTTGAAGTATTTAATGTTAATATAAATTCATTAAAAATATCAATATTAGTATAAATATTATTTATTTCTTTTAATAGATCATCTTTGTTAATAGAACTTTTAATTATTTTATTTGGTTTATTATCAATTAACTCTTTACTTTTTTCTTCTAATATTGCTAATTCTTTATCTTTTAATAAATTTAATGATTCAATTAAAATAATTAAATTAACATCATCTTTATTTTTATTATATATATCAAAATATTTATTTAACTGTTTCTTTTCATTTTCTAATATTGATAATTCACAAGGTTTTATAATAATTTGTTTATTTATTTTAAAATAATTTTCAATATCAGTAGTATAAGCATTTTTTAAAATGAATAAATCATTTTCATCTTTTAATATAAATTTTAATTCATTATATCTTTGTTTTAAAACATCTAATTCATCACAATTATCTATTATTTTTGATTTATCTAAAAGATTAATTAAACTTAAATAATCTGTTTCTAAAATAATTAAATTTTTAGGATTTTTAATATCAATTTTAATGTCATCAAATAATAATAATATTTCATCTCTTTCTTTTATCTTTAATATTAATTCATCATTTAGTTTTTGCATTTCAATATCATCAATGATTTCAATTTTACAATTAGAAACTAATTTTTCATATACTTGTTTTTTACTTTCAACTAAACGTTTAAAGTCTTTATATTTATTAATAGATATTTTAAATAAATTATATAAATTATAAATATAATCAATATTAAATGCTTTATCAATAATTTCTAAAGTTTTTTTAACATCAAATTTAAGAATATCATTATCAACTTTTTGTGTAATCATAGAAGAAGATAAGAAACTTGTAATATTACCAAATAATAATTCTATTTTGTCATTTTGTTTTCCTTCTAAAACTAATTCTTTATGATTTATATATTTATATAAATTAATATGATTTAAAACCTCTTTTTTATCTTTTATAACATAATCTCTTTTAATTCTATACATTACATTATTTATTTCAATATCAACAATTGTATAACCACTTGTTTTTTTACAATTAATAATACTTGTTAATGTTTTTGATTCCTTATTTATTTTACCCCAAATTGCTATTAATAATATATTATAAATAGCAGTTTTACCTGTTCCATTTTTACCTTTAATCATAAATGTTTTTGCATCTAAATCTTCCATATTTACCCAATTTTTATTTTCATAACATAATAAACCTTCCCATTCTAAATATTTAATTGTAAATGGTTGTTTTAGTTCTTTAATATCATCAGTTTTAACACAATTAGTAATAGATAACATTATGTCTTTATTGCGTCTAATACATTCATCAGTTAAATCATCTGGATATTTATTTACATCAAATAATAACAATTCTTTATTTTTAATTATATTAGTTAATTTATTTTGTTTATCAATTGATAACATTTTGCTAAAATAAGAAAGAATATAATTATTATCAATAATGTTATCAATCTCATCTTTATCATTTAAAATATTATCAATATTATAATCGTTTGTAATATCTAAATTTAAACATCGTTCATTTAAATTAGAAATAATAGTAAAATTAATATCATAACTTTTTAATAAATTATTTAAATTTTCAAAATTAATTTTGGAAAAAGTTTTAATTTCTATTAGTTTTGGAAAATAATCAATATTGTCTTTTATTTCTTGTTCCAATAAACATTCATATTTGCCATTTTTGCGAATTAATATATCACCTTTATCATTTTCTTTAATATTAATATAACCAATATTATTTTTAACATTAATTTCTTTTATTTTTTTTGTTTGTAAATTCCATAATAAATAACCATGATCTATAATATCTTCTCCAAAGTTTTGTTGAATTAAACTTCCTGAATAACCACAAATAGTTTTTTGTTTATAATTAAATATTTGTCTTTTATGAATATCACCAAGTAAAACATAATCAAAATCTTTTATCCATTCTAATGGATAAGGATTTGTTTCTGTTTTAATATCATCACCATTATATAATTTAGCAAATGCAAATGAACCATGAAATAAAGCAATTTTATATTTAACTGTTTCTTTAATATCTGGAAAAGGTGGTAATTCTTGAAATCTACCTGAATTTTTATAATTATCTAATGTATTTTCAACACTAACATAAGAAAAACCAATATCATCTATTTTAAATGATGTTGTTTCATTTAAAATAGTTAAATTTGTTAAATCAAAAGTTGAAGAATAAACTAATGATGGTTGATTTATATCACTTTGAATCAGATCATGATTGCCTGGAAAAATATATACTCTACTAAATTTTAATAATTCTTGAATAAAAGTTTTATATAGTAACAAACCATAATTTCCAATATTATTTTTATTATGAAATATATCACCTGTAATGATTATAATATAATCATCAAATTCTAAATTATTTTTATCTATATTTGTTTTTAATGATGTAATGGTATTTTCAAATACAGATTTATATTCTTCATATCTGCAATAAATTTTATCACCGTTTCGTATATGTAAATCACTTAAATGATATATATATTGTAAAGGCATTTTTTGAATAGTTATTATAATTTGTCAATTTTTAAATGATTTTTACCTCAAATTATTTAATAATAGGTTAAATTATTATTTTGAGGTAAAAATAACCAATTTTATATCTATTAAATAATTTGAGGTAAAAATAACCCATTTTATATCTATTAAATAATTTGAGGTAAAAATAACCCATTTTATATCTATTAAATAATTTGAGGTAAAAATAACCCATTTGACCT
>Ga0315906_10000557_pt1 | contig 59821 bp, 63 predicted proteins | sample LakEriMetagenome_4_FD_203526 | JGI IMG/M metagenome (GOLD analysis project Ga0315906, IMG submission 203526) | Freshwater fungal communities from buoy surface, Lake Erie, Ohio, United States - Buoy 2 MA122 | ecosystem: Environmental > Aquatic > Freshwater > Lake > Lake biofilm | place: USA... | reverse complement strand
GTGAGAAAATTATGAAAGTTCTTTTCTTTTACTTTGAAGAAGACCAAGAAGAACTTGATGACGAGGGGGCCATGGATGAGTTCTCCAATTACCTCTGGGACGTAACTAGTTCAGCACTGGCAGCAGCAGGAATTTCATTTATAGGCAAGGACGATAGGGGTAGGATTATTGCCGCCCTTGAGCCATGTGCTTCAGTAAAAGAATTCCTAATCAATGAAGATATCGGAGAGGATGACCACATCTTCTACGAGGATTATCTTGAGGACGTTGGTCCAGATTCCGGTTTTGGAAGGCACGACGAAAAATTAACTAGCGAAATCTAGTTAAATCAAACGTTCAATTACCTGCGCCTGCCGCCAGTTCTGCCCTTATTCGTAAGGTCCCTAGTTGCGCCAGCAACAGCCCTCTTCCTTGCTCTCTGTTGAGCACGAGCCTGTGATTTTGGAAGTGCTGGCCTAATTGAGGCTCCGGTCTTTCTTACTGTCGTGACACCACGCGGTCTGTTGGCTATATCGCTAGCCCCAGCACCAACCTTGGCGACATTTAGTTTATCCGTCTGGGCCAAGAACGTGTTGGGCTTAACTGAGCCTTTAGCAATCGAGACTTTCCCAAATTTAACACCATTGCGATTTGCTCGCCTTTGAGCCCTGGCTTCCAGGTCGCGGAATTTCTTTGGCCTCGTTCTGCCTGCGTACCATGCACCTTGTGGGGTTTTGGCGCTACCAGCCCTTCTCACTCCGCCACCACGGTCAGCAAATTCCTGCGCAACCGACTTTTTCATGTCTCCACCAGTTCGCCAGCTTCTAGCTAGTTTACTGCGTGATTTAGAGCCGCCGTATCTAGCCATTTCACCCAACTCACCAAGCTGACCCCTGTCAAAACGGTCGCGACCCACACCAAATAGGTCCCTAGCGTAAGTTGCAAAGCTCTCATACTGGGTTGTCTGGCGCTTATTGAGTCTTCCGCCGCGACGCAGGACAGCCTGAAGCTCCTTGACCCTATCCACGACGAATGCAGCGTCATCAGAAATATCAGGACCGTAACGTACTCCTGGCATGGCTCTCCTCTGGTGTTTTTCTAAATATACCAGAAAAAGACTTTACTTATCTGTCAGGATTTGGTGGTCTTTCTATAACCATTGATTCCTGGTCTTTGTAGCCAGGCGGAGCCTCAATCGGAACCCATGCTCTTGCATAGTTGTGCTCCTTGATTTTTCTAACCTTGAATAGGCTTCCGTCAAGCATTAGCGATAATTCTTCTGACCTCATGCAGAGCATGTCTTCAAAATCGGCTGCCCCATATTTACCGGAACGACGAACCGAACGAATTATTTCAGAAGTTTTGGCCGCAATCACATGAGAATGACCCCTATTGAGGCGGAGATGCAGCATCATTGCGTCGATTTTGTCAACATCATGAAATACAACTGGTATTTTTCCATCAGTATGAGCCAGGATTGCCGGAATACTGGTTGCCAGTAAGTATCTCTCTGAGCCGTTGATTATTTCACCAGTTGATAGGCGAACGTGAATCGGTTCAATAAATCCAAACTGAGAGAGCGAGGCGGAAATCACAAGCATTTCAGGTCTAACGGTATATGTGGCTCTCCATTCTGGAACACTCAGTACCGATGGGTCAACATAATCAATTTTCATCTTCATAAACATCTGCCCTTTCCATCTCTATTGCCCTGACAGCATAGGCTTTCGTCTTGGGACCAACAGGGGTTGGTGAATTGACGTCAATCTCATTGAGCATCAAGTTTCTGATTAACCAACTAACAGGATAGCCATGCGGGTCTGTTAAATGCTTCTTACGAAACTTATTTACATATGCCCTGGCTTCTGTTTTTCTTCTATCGCCAATCAGGTATTCGTCAATAAAGCGTGAAGCTCCGTCAAAACCATCTTTGGCATATTTATCAATCAGTTTTTCTGAATCAAATTCAGGCCACAAGCGACGCTGTGCGTCAATGTATGGAAAACACTCAAATAGTCTGTCGTAGAATTCTGGCTCAGTTGCAATGACGTCACCGATTCTCCTAATGGCTGTTGCGTGGAGTGGAATCCCCACGCGAGTATTACTTCCCGTAGTTACAGCAAGGTCATAGTATTCACAGTATTCAGCCCCATGCTCCTCAATAATGAACTTGAACACATCATTTGTATTCCAGTCATAAATTACCTTGGCAAACTTAAGGGGGATACCGCGTTTCAGTTTGTATGGGGTATTGATGTAGTTCTCGTGAAGCTTCTGAACTATTGAGCGATAACGAACCATTGATTCACTGGCTCTAACGCCGGTAAGGAACGCCACGTTTCCTCTTTTTCCCTGCATTGTGTAATAGTCGGTCTGCTCTGGAAGGGAGACACTGTGCGAAAGACCAAAATTCTTGCCGCTAATGGCCCATGGTGGCATGGGCCTGACCCATCTGTCCTGCTCAAATCTTTCCTGGCTCCACAGGATTGTGGTTAAACGGTAACCAAGAACCCATATCTCGGCTGGGTATGGCAGGCAATACCACTCCATATCAACCCAGTCGTAATTTCTTACCTTCTCAACATAGGCAGCAACAGTTGGGCTAACCATTTCCTCATCACGGAAAATAACTTTTACAGGCCCAAGACCTCGTTCTTCGTGGACTTCCTTGGCAAGAAGGAGGACAGCTGTGGAGTCCTTTCCTCCGGAAAATTGAACGCAGACAGTATCAAATGTGTCGTATACGTGCCTAATGCGTTGACGAGCTGCATCAACACAGGACATATCAAGGAAGAGTCTCTGTCTTGTCATTAGTGTTTACCGGTCGATAGTTTCAATATCTCCGCTTTAGCATCATTGATTTCTTGAAGAACCCTAACCGCCATTGAGCGCCAGTAGTCTCGGTCAGCTTCAACCTCAGCGAGGTTCTTCTCTAGTTTCTCGATTCTTTCTTCTGGAGTATCCATGCTGTTATATTTCCGTGTGTTGACCGATGAAGTCCATTAGTCTTTCAGCGGTTGTTACGCCAACCACTGCTGGGTCACTTCTGAGCCACTTAATGAAGTCGTACCAGCGTCTCTGCTGCTCGTGGTTATCAAAAACAAGCGTGTACTGAACTATCGCTTGAGGCGCAGAGCCTGGTGTAACAGTTGTTGAACCCCTAACCACAGCATCATCCTGGTCAACACCGGGTCGTGCGCTAATCCTCTGTTGTCCATCTTCCGTCGTAGTGATTGACACTGCGTTTCTGTCAATTGACGGCGATGGCTGTGTTGGTGTTGTTAAACCTTGAGGCGATAGAGCATCTTCGTACTCTTCTTCATCATCATCGTCTATCCTGTCGAATCCATTGCTTCCGTTAGAAACAATAACTGGCGGCATGAATCCCGAGCCTGGTTCAACAATCTGATTATCCTGACGGATTATCTTCTGCTCTATTTCCGCAGCAGCAAACTCATCCCAGCCGAGACCCTCCATGAGTTCTGGGTAAAAGTCAGACAACTCCAGTATCGCTTCCCCAAGAAGTTCCGGCTCTGTGTATCCGAGCTCCATTGTCCTATTGTCAGCAAGAGCGAAGGCAATTGCCTTTCTGTCGTCGACGTCGTATGCGACAGCAGCAATCTTGTCCCAACCAAGTCTCTTTGCTGCCTCTAGCTGGTGGTTGCCAGCGATAACGGTTGCAGTACCATCCGAGTTTGGTCGAATAACTATTGGTTTAATTTGTCCGAATTCACGGTACGAGGCCATGATTGCCTCAACATTTCCACGACGCGGGTTTCCGTCTAGTGGTGAAAGAGTATTTATGTCTACAGCAAGCTCGCTGAGTGACTCATGTATTCCATTCGACATGTCAGACCTGTGTTCTAACGTTTGCATTAAGTGTGCGAATAGCATCAATTGATGACCTGATTGAAAGAAGAACTTCGCGCTTTGCTTTGACTAGGGCCTCAGCGCACTTGTATTCGAAAAGCTGCTGGTCAAGCTTGTAGTCTGCCCATGCTTCTCGTTCTTTGATTGAGCCCTTTGCTGATATGTACTCTTTGGCCCAATTAGACTTATAAAGAGCTTCCTTTTTAGCCATATCCATGGCGACTGTTTCAAACTGCTCCGTCTCGTTCTCTAATCTATTCACCAGTCGAATCAATTCCTGCTCAATTTCTATCTGGCTAATAGGTGTAGTTCTCATTTATTAATCCTCACAAATTTGTCTTATCGTTTTCAATGTTGTCAATTGCGGTCCAGTCTACTTTGGCCAAGGCTAATAATTGTTCCTTTGTCCAATCCCACTCCGAGTTACCTAAATAGGCGATTCCCATCTGCTCAAGCACCCAAGCGTCGCACTCATCGTTTCCACCAGCACCGGAGAATACTTTTCCAGTTTTTGCTGATATCGCTGAAATTACCTCACCCTTGCTTGCGTTTCCTTTTCCGGTAGCAAACTTAGCCCTGCATGTTGGTGGGATGTCTACAAAGGGTATTTGGTTCTCCCAGAGTCTCATTCTCACGCATCCACCAAGCTCACCAATACTGTGTGCTTGGGAATTCCTTGAGGAAAATGAATACCCCTCTATGAGGGCGCAATCAATTCTCTCAGATAAACAAATATCAGCTATTTGTCTGCTCACGATAGAGAGGCGTTCTGGCCCTCTCTCTTTGACCGCGATGACATGCGTACTGCCATTAATTGAAACACCCGTTGATGTAAGTGATAAATCAAGACCAACGAGCCGCATAGTTTCGACTATAACAAAAAACGCAGAAGTAGGGAGGCTTTATCTCCCTACTTCTGCGCCTATAACGGTCCTAAGGTGATTACAGTGTACTACTTTTCCCAGGAGTGTTTTGCTAATCCTAAATTAAAAGACAACTCAGGATATTCACCTATACGTGTGTGGCACGGCCTGCAAACTGCGAGTACATTTTCTTCGTCAAGTATCGAGCCACCCTGTGAACGTCTGACTAATTCATGAACATCGGTGCTCTGGTTTACCCAAAAAACTGCCCTAGCATCATGTTCGGCAAAAACTGGACAGGCCTGACAAAATGGTCTTTCCGAAAGTATTTTTTTGACAAACTTCCGCCTGTCAACGTACTTATCTTCCATCTTCTTGCTTCTGTGAGCAATTTTTTTAGAAGAACGATTTATGGGTTTATTCTGTTTTAGGCCAGTTTTTGACTGTAGTTGTTTTTTTGCTTTTAGTGGCGTTTTCTGCTGTAGCGGTTTTTTTCTCTGTAGCGCCACGGCGTTACCACCTATAGGTTGTCGTTATTTACGGAATCAAAGTTCCACTGGTTATCCAGAGTATCCCATAGAGCTCTATCGATAGAAGTGTCCTCAAGGTCAAACTGTCTCATCAGATTACGATGCTCAATTATGGCTTTTCGATAGAACTCAACCTGGTCCCATCCGTCAGAATTAATGACATCGCCAGTATCAATCATCACGCAAACTTCGTCGAGTCTCTTATCTACATGAAACTTAAATCTACGAACTCTTGTGGCCTTTGTGTCGTAGTAGCTATTTGACTCGCGAGCAAGTCTTGTTCCGGTCTTGCCCAGGGACGCATAGCGCCTCTCGTCAGAGATTGCATCTGCTTCAATGCTTTCAATCTGACGTTGAAGATTTTCTGAAAGAGCAATAAGCGCTTCTCTCCAGCGCTCCCAATTATCTTCTTTCATCAACTCCTGTTTGTGAACAGGGGAGATTTTATTCTTAACCTCCTCTGCAACCATCCTTGCAAAAGCGTCATCGTTCATATCGATGAACATAGCAGGTATTAAAGCCTGCGGTTTTATTGTTTTTCCTCTTACTGCCATGCTGGGCAAATCCTTTTATATCCACACCAATTGCAAAGAATTGATTTATTTGGCTCAAACTCACCGCTTCTGCAGCGTGAATCTATTCCTTCTCGGACCTCTTGAATCACCTCGATGACTTCTTGAACATCTTCTGGTGAAACGACTTTTTCAAACCTAACGCCATCCTTGAGGTAGAGGAGCTCTAGTGACATTGATTCTGGAACAATATCAATGCTCTCCAATAGTTGACTATAGATAATCAACTGGAAGAACTTATCCCCCATGTACTTGGGTTTTGGTGTTTTGCCGGTCTTGTAGTCGGATATTTTGGCGACGCCATTCTCGTAGAAAAGACGGTCGATGTAGCCATGGAGACGAATGCCGCCAACAACACCCTCAACATGCTCCTCTATTGCCCATGGGGTCGTATTCAGCGGGTCCTCAAGTCTCCAGAGGTTCTCTATACACCACCATGCTGTCCATCTAAAAAAGTTCAGTTCCTTTTCAGAATGAATAAGACCTGCCGCCTTCTCTCCCCAAGATTCAGTCCACAACTGTCTAGCTAGTGCTTTTGCCGTTTCCTGCGTTCTCTGCTCAGGGGGCAGTGCATACATTGTTTCAAGAACTTCATGAACGAAATTACCGAGAACAGTCGCGTCTGTCGGCGCATCGGGTAAGCCATCGATTTTGCTGTACTTAAACTTCAGTGGACACTGGCGAAAAGTGGAGATTGACGAAGGGGAAAGCCTGTCTGGTGCTACCAGAATTGGCTCACTCATCATTCTTTACCGGAGTAGCGCCGAACGACAAAGCCATGGCCTTGACAACCAGGGCATCAATATCTTCAATCGTCGCTGTTGTTTTTGTTGGCTTGGGCCGACCTGAAGAATGTGTCTCCCAGAATGCATTCAGTTCGTCTTTTTGTTCTTTTGTGAGGAGTTTCGTTACAGTGATGAAGTTATCCCAGCGTGATTCAATCTCTGGGTCTACTACCTGCTGTGGAGCGGAAGAACTTTCCGTAGCCTGCATTGCCTCTTCAATATCAAGAGCATCAGCAGAACGAGCAAGATATAGGCCGATACCAAGATTCTGTGCAGCCTTTTTCAACGCATCAGAAACTGCACCCTTAAAGTCATTTCCAAGGTCAACGGGTCGGCCGTCCTTCTTTGAACGCTTCACACTAATTCCACCAAATCCGTGCTTGACAACGGTCTTGTCACCGATGAGCGCAGTAAGGCTTACGTGGGCGATGATTTCATCCTGGTCAATCGTGTCTCTATTGACAGAGATAATTTCAAAGGACCAGTTATCTACGCCAATGACGCGATTGAGCCGGTTGATTACCTCGCTAACAGGCAGGTAGACCAGCTCCACGCCGCTCTTGACAATTACCTTCTCCATCTCCTGCGGAAATGGCTCCGCTAGGTGGTTGTAAAGTTCGGAAGAGTTTTCCATGTTCAATGCCTCAGATTTCCTTTGGTTTACGCACGATGATGCTAGTGCGCAGTTCGCCAACTTCGCAGTAGTTGTCGGCATTAACGCCGAGTTTATTTAGTTCCTTGATTCTCCAGTAAGAGGGAGCACAGTAGGTCAACATTTCTGCAGCTATTTCCTGTGGAGACTTGATGACTTCACCAGTATCCATATCAACCGACATCTGAACAACTTTTTGGGCAACGACGGAGGCAAGAGCCTTGTGGTCCCAACCCTTTCTGTCGTACGAGGATTTCTTCTCAATAGTTGAGCCATCGGGGAGCGAAATATTTTCTGTCTCTCCCATAATTCTAGAGACTGCCCTAGACAGATGGTCATACACATATGAGATATCCCTCTTGAGGATGTTCATTTCAACTAGGGCTGAACAAGCCTCATCCATGGATGGCTCAGATGAAACGAATGCATCGATATCGAACTCAAGTTTTGTAATAAGTTCTTTTATCTCGGCAAGTTTTTCTAATGACATTAATAATCCCCTTAGCAAGTAGGTGGCTTAGAGGAGTATATGTACCCGTTTTCTCTGGGGCAACCCCAGTCCGGTCAAATATGTAAAAGCCCCAACGGCAGAGTCAACCTGGTCATCATGATTGGTTGCTTCTGGAAACGATGAAAACTCGTCAAGCCAGTTTGTTAGCCATGCCCCACGGACTAATCTCACATTCCCATTGGCAACGGCTGCAGCGAATGGGCGCGCTCTCGTAACTTTGTCCCCCGTGGGCTTCATCGCGCCAAAGTCGTATCCTGGAACTACATATCTAGCGAACTGGTCAACCAGTGCCTTACCCGATGAACCAGGTTCCTGTTCCATTCTGATTGGAACGCCATGACCATCCTCCGAGGCTGTCTGGGCCATTAGCTCTTCAACCTTCTCGCCACGAACACGAGCTCTTCTAACATCGAGCACGTAAGCAATGCCACCGTCGAACATCATCAAAGTACCAACCGTCCAGTCCGGGTCGGGATTTGACGCGGATGGCTCGGTCGCTGCCAAGTCCCAGTATCTGACAACCCGTGCCGAACTGGTGATATTCGGAATCTCGCTTCCGTCGATTATTACAAAACCGGTTCTGTCAAATAGGGTACCAAGAGTTGTCGACCACCAGTCGCCTTCCTCAAGCCTGCGACGCTCAACAGGGTCAAGGGCAGACAACGACTGTCGATAAGAATCGGCGTCAATTCCAGGGTTGTCGGTAAGTCGTGAAGGAACGAAAATTCTTCCCTCTTTCCTTCCTTCAACAATAAATCTCTGTCTAACCCAGTTGGGAGCGGGGTTTGATGCCGCTCTCATTCTGAGGGGTATTTGGGACACGGGACCATTCGCGGGACGACGCAAACGGGAGAACATGTATCGGTAGTCAGATTCGCGGATTTCTGTAACTTCGTCCATGCCAATGAACTGAAATTCTGAACCCTTGTAGCGAAGGTAGTCATTCTGATTGTTTAGGTAACCAAAAGAAATTCTCGCCCCAGAAGGAAATGTCGCAATAAAAGTATTGCTGTTCCAGTGAATGTCGTCGTAGTTGGACATCCAAGATTTAAAACGGTCCATCAGGGCGCCAGGAAGGGAGAGGTCGGCAAAAGTACGACGGAAGAGAATGGCTGAATATCCAGGAATGTCGACATACTGCAGGGCGGCCATTAGCAAAGCCGAGGACTTGCCACCGCCTGCTGCGCCACCAAAAAGGGCCTCGATTGCGTTTGTCCTCAAGAAGACTTTTTGGTTTATGGAGGGTTCTTCTGGACAAAACGGAGTTTCTTTAGGGGTTAAGTATTCAAGAACTTCTTCCCAGTTTGGTTTTTGAGCCATAATCAATTCTTCCTGCACTCTTTCCGCCACGGCGAGCAATTTTGTGCGCTACTGTATGTTATATGCCAAAACCCAAGACAAATATTAAGAAGCGCCTCAGAGTTACCATGGCGAACACCCGCTCAAGGCTTAGAGTGGCAAGAATAAGGGTCAGAACGGCACTCAACAGAGGCACGTTCGCCAATATATTCATGCTTTGCTTTATAATATTGACCAGTATTGGAGCGGGAATGATTTTCTTCCCCGCTGGGTGGATTGTGGCTGGGGTTTCATGTGGCGTTTTCGGATTTTTGCTGGGTGCTGAGTAGATAAATCATGGCGTGGAACTCAAGACAAAACAAGTCCCTTGATGGACCTCAGGCTAAGCAGCTCGGCTACGGGTTGCCTATTTCAAGCAATCCATCGTTCGTTGGCAAGTCCTATAGGGACTCGTGGGACATTGAGCGCGCATACCGCGAGGGCATGTCCAAAATTACGTGGGTTAATCGCTGTATTGACGCTATTTCCGGGAACCAGGCGAGACTTCCAATAATTCTCCGCAAAGACAACTCCAATATGGGTGAGATTGTTGTTGGGCGCGAAGCAAACAGGTCCAATCTTTTGGAGATTCTTAACAATCGTGCCAACCTTGGGGAGAACTCGTTTATCTTCCGTTACCGGCTTTCGGCTCAGTTGCTTCTCGGTACTCGCGGTGTTTTTATCGAGAAAATCCGTGGTCGAGACGGCGGAATAATTGCTCTGAACCTTCTTCCACCGCAATCAACTGCGCCAATTCCAGACCCCAAGACTTTCGTCAAGGGCTACGAAGTGATGATGCCTTATGGTGAGAAGAAATTCCTAAAACCAGAAGATGTCTGCTGGATTAGGCGACCACACCCACTCGACCCATACTTGTCCCTGACCCCGCTGGAAGCAGCCGGTGTTGCGATAGAAATTGAAAACCTTGCCAAGCTTTATAACCGCAACTACCTCCTTAATGACGGTAGACCAGGCGGACTCCTTGTTGTTCGTGGAGAAATCGACGAAGACGACAAGGAAGAGTTGAAGTCTAGATTTCGTGGGAACCTCGCGAAGACTGGCCACACAACGGTAATTGCGGCAGATGACGGAGTTGATTACGTCGACACCTCGGCCTCCCCAAGAGATGCCGCATATATTCAGATGCGTCAGGTCACCAAGGAGGAAATCCTTTCTGCGTTTGGTGTTCCCGAGTCGGTCATCGGAAATGCTGCTGGAAGAACATTTAGTAACGCAGCAGAGGAAATTCGCGTTTTCTGGATGGAAACAATGCTTCCTCACCTAGAGCCAATTGCTCGCGCGCTTGATGAACTGGATGATAAGTACTACGTCGACTTCGACACTTCGGAAGTCCCCATCCTTATGCTTTACAAGCAAGAGCGAGACAGATACCTCCTCCAGGAGTTCCAGGGCGGCCTGATTTCGGCAAACGAGTACAGAACTGGCTCGTCACGCAAGGAAGTTGAAGCCGACCTTGCTGACTCACTATTAGCAAACCCGAACCTCATTCCGATTGCCAACACCAAGAAGAAGATGGAGGAGAACGCAGCACAGGTCCCCGGCGCACCTGGAATGCCTGGAATGCCTGGAATGCCTGGAATGCCTGGAATGCCACCAATGCCGGGTGCCCCAATGCCTCCTGGGGCACCAGTACCCCTTGACCCAAACACAATGCAGGGAGCGATGGCTGAAGCAGCTGGTGCGGGCGAGTTGGCCCAAACAACCGTTCCGGCCGAGGCCGCACCACCAGTAACTCCGCCGCCCCCAGTACCCGGAATGACGATGGCTGGCGCAGACGCTTCTCTAGTTGAAACAAAGACTGAAGAAGATGAAATAGAAGAAAAAAATGACTCTTACTTCGAAGACAAGTCGGAGATGGCTATCGAAAGATGGGCCGAAATTCTTTCAAGAAGCATTGAGCGCGTCATAGAAAGACAGCAAAGGGTCGTTCTTGAGAAGGTGACTGGAATGAAGGCCAGAAAGGCCCTATCTGCTGGAACCCTTGAGGTGGACGCAGTTCTAGCTATCGATACTTGGGATAGACAGATGGAAGAGGACATTAAGCCAATTCTTTCTGCGATTATTCGCGACTCTCACGATGCTAGAAAAGAATTTGGCGAAGCTAACGGAATCAAAGTAAAGAGCCTGCCAAAACTTGACACGGTAAAGACCGTTGACTCTCAGGTTGGTGTAATTAAGTCACTCAACAGGGAGAACGTCAATGAAATACAGCGCCTCTACATTGACAGCCTTAATCTCATTGACGGAGATAGTAGAGCGTCGATGATTCGTGAGGGAATTGTCGACATGTACACCAACTTTTTTGCCAAAGAACAGGCTGAAATTGCTATGGATGTTGCCAGAAGTACCTGGAATTACGCCCAAACTGTTTAATTGCTGTAAATATTATCTTTATACAGCTATAAAAATCGAAACTTACACTGCTCAGACTTAATAGTGGTTTATTATCAGATAGTCCACTACGGAAGGTAGCCCAATGCCAGGTGAGGTTTTTGAATACAAGACAACTGCGCTAGGCACTGCCGAGGGCAAGGCCGACTCAGTTAACCTCAATGAGGCGCAGGGTATTGTCGAGTGTTTCGTTGCTGGCATCGGAAACAAGGACTCAGTTGGTGACATCGTTGCCACTGGTGCTTTTACAAAGAGCTTGATGCGTAGAAAACCACGTGTTGTATGGGGCCATAACTGGAATGACCCGATTGGTAAAGTTCTAGAGATTTACGAAGTTCCTCCCACCGATAATCGCTTGCCAATGAAGATGAAAATGGCTGGAATTGGTGGACTTTTTGCTCGCGTCCAGTTCAATCTTCAGTCCGAGAAGGGCCGGGAAGCCTTTGCAAATGTTGCCTTTTTTGGCGAGGAGCAAGAGTGGTCAATTGGTTACAAGACGCTACGCGCTCAGTATGACCAGAAATCTCAGGCAAATGTCATCTTTGAGCTTGAACTATACGAAGTCTCCCCCGTTCTGCATGGTGCAAACCAGCTAACTGGAACAATCTCAGTTAAGTCAGATGAAAAGGGCGGAATGATGACCCCATCACCGATGATGATGATGGAAGAAGACGAGACAGACGAAATCCAAAAGCAGCTATCGATGGTTATCGGTTCAAAGGTCATGATTGATGACGTTGCTGATGACATGATTACCTTCTCGCGTAGGGAAGACGAAGGAAAAGTGGGCAAGTACAAGTGCCACTACAGCCGTGGACCTGCCGGATTTATGTTTGGCCCACCACAGCGTGTTCCTATGGCTCCAAAGCCAATGCCAATGATGCCAATGGCTTCACCTGGAATGCCGTCAGTCCCAGAAAGAATTATGCGTCCTTCGCAGATGCCGGGAATCCCTGTTGCAATCAAGCCAGGCGAGGCTGGGATGCAAATAGTTCCGCTTCCGCCAGTTGATTACGAGGACTCAGGTAAAAAGCCTCGTCCGCAGTTCGACCCGAACAATATCGACTCAGAAGAGGCTGACCTCCGCGATTCTCTTCTTAAGATAGTTAAGCGCTATGGCAAGTTTAATGAAGACGCTGATGGCGTTTGGGCTGGGTACACATCGGCCGCAGAAAATGATGTCAAGAACATCGGCGTCAAGTGCGCCAACTGCGTATTTTTCAAGGGTGGGAACTCTTGCCAGATAATCGACCTCGACATTGAATCTGAAGGTAAGTGCAGATTTGCAGTCATTCCTAAGGGTGTAGTCAAGGGTGATGTTGTCATCAAGAAGTCTTACGAATACCAGACAGAAGCAAATGAAGAGGATTACCTTGAGGACCTTGAGGTTAAGTATCCAGGCGAACTAGCCGTAGCTGCTCTAAGAGGAATTATTGGGCGTAAGCGCAAGAAGAATCGTAAATACAAGAGCCTCGCTGACTTCGGTCGCGAGGGCGATGACATGAATGGCGCATACTGCATTCCGGTAATGCCGCAGTATGCGTTCCGTGTAAAGCAGGCTCTCGACCCAATTTTTGATTACCACTATGCCGACGCTTATGTGGATACGGATGGAATTGTTATCACTTCGGGGGCCAGCTTTGAGCTCATCGACGCAATTGATACCGCGCTTGATAATTTAAAAAAAAAATCCTTAAATGATGGTGGCATAGAAGAAAAGGCTATTGGCTACCGCCTAGGCAGGGCAATTGGTAGCCGAATGGTTGACCGACCAAATCTTGGTGGCGGTCGCTCTCGTGGAAGATTCTTCACCAGCTCTGGTGCTCAGGACTTTGACCCATTCACCGCAAGAGACGTTGACCTTGATGGAATTGTTGGTGAGGGCCTATTCATGCGAGGCACACCCCTTGCGCAGGCCGACCCAACCCCAGACGGTCCTGGCTCAATACGCAACCCAAAGCCATCCCCCGAGCAGCTCAAGAAGCCAGGCGCACCTGGCGCGCCAGTATCAAAGCCAGCAACAGGACTTTCGAGTGGAAAGCTCTATGAGGTTCCACGTGTGGATGACCCAGATGTTGCGTCGTTTGACAAAATGGCCATGGCTGAAGAGCAGAGAGAACAGCTACAGGGTGTTCTTGATGGGGCAAGTGACCCAGACCAAATAAAGAGACTGCGTAAGGCAATCAACGAACTCGACAAATACATGAATCGTGTCGAGAAGATGTCAGAGCGCGAAATGCGTCAGCAGGATGCTGGAGACGTAACCAAACTCTCAAGCGGTTACCAGCGCTTCCTCAGCACCCCAGACAATAAGCGTAGCGATTTTGACAAGGTTAAGTATCAGGGCCCACTCAACAAGTTCAAAGAAGGTGAAAGACTTTCCTCTGGAAAGGTTCTTGACTCCGACAATGTAACCCCAGAAGAGCAAAAGCAAATTCTGGATGATGTTTATGCCAAGATGACAGAGCAGATTATTACTGCTCTTGAAGAAATTGCCAAGAATCCAGGCAATGCGAGATGGGAAATCCCGTGGCGCCAACTGGAAATCATGGCGAGAAACGCAACTGGCCAGAAGCGTGTTTATCAGGGAACAAACCAGCTGATGCTGACACTAATCAGCAGCGCTAGGGGCTACAAGACGAATCGCTGGGCCGGAGCTGGTCAGTGGAAAAAGATTGGCGGCAAAATAAGCAAGGAGGCCATGGAAAAGCGTGGCGTCCAGATTCTTGCTCCGAACAAAACAGAGACAGCCATACTCGATAGGGATGGAAATGTAGTTGGCAGCTATCGCGGCTTCCACACAACCACAGTCTGGAACGTCGCAGACGTTGAGGGTCTCCCACCAGAAATGTATGAATTAGATGATGTTCTTCAGTTGTCACCAGAGCAGAGACTCCAGGACCTGGAAGATGTAATCAAAGAAATTGCTCCAGCATGGAAGGAAGTCAAGGGCAATAGGGCTTTCTATAGCCCAATGGCTGACGAAATCACAATGCCGCAGTTTGAGCAGTTCAAGGACCCATTGAACTTCTACTCAACGCTATTCCACGAGACCGTTCACTGGACATCACACCCATCAAGAATGAACAGAAAACTTGGCAAACAGTTTGGTGATGCTGATTATGCATTCGAAGAACTTATTGCCGAGATTGGTTCGGCATTTGCTCTTGGCGCAATGGGTGTTGAAGCTCCAGTGAGAAAAGACCACGCACCGTACTTGGCTTCATGGCTCCAGGCTCTACGTAGCCGTCCAGAGGCATTGAAAGACGCAATTACTCAAGCTCAGCAGGCTGTTGACTTCCTGATGAATCGTTCGGCAACCATGCGCAAGCGTGCTGGTATTCCGGATGGCGAGCGCAAGGGCAAGGACGAGGCAACCGCTGAAGTCCCAATGATTGTTGGATTTGAGGATTCACCAAAGATTCCGACAATTGGTGGCGTGCGTGGAACATTTGGCGACGAAGACATTGAGGACATAGTTCCTCCAGCTCCAGCAGAAAAGCCAAAGAGAACGAGGAAGGGCTCAAAGGCCTCCGGCGAGGCTTCAACCGAGGCCCTGTCTAGCGGCGCAATGATGAGCAACCTCAATACCGTTGATGAAGACATTATCGGCGGCGGCTATATCCGTCGTGAGGGTCGCGACGGGTTAGCTAAGGACGTATCTGGACGCTTGTCCAGTGGTGCATCGCGTGGTTCAGTCCAGCATAGGAGCGGTGACGAAGCTCGTGCCGTAAAACGCTCACCAGGAACGGCACATTTCGGAAGCCTATATGGATTCTCTTATGAGCCAACAGAGCAGCAGAAAGACATCATCGATACTGGTCTTGCTTTAATGTTTGGCGAGCAAAAAGGCATCATGACTGTTTCTGCTGGTGCCGGCTCAGGGAAAACAACAACCCTCAAGGCATTGATGGCCGCAGCTGAACGCGAGTTTGATATCACGCGATTCATTAATCGACCGGAAGCCCTAAAGGAAAAACTGGATTTCATCTCCGAGAAGTACAGCACCGATGATGACAAGTTTGACCTTTCCTCAATGTCGGAAGAGGACAGGGATACAAAACTTTCTGAACTTAGAGACAAATTTAAGTCACCAACGGCGTACTACGTTGTTTTCAACAAGAAGAATGAAGAAGAGGCTGCTGCTGAATTCAGCGACAACACTGGTGTATCAACACTAAACAGGCTGTCTTGGTGGTCATTGTTGCTCGGTCAGGGTGACGAAAAGTATGGCAAGAAGTTCCGCGACAAGGTAAAAATTTCCACCCAGGATAGAGGGACATTTGCCAGAAGAGACAAAGACGGAAAACTTCAAACAATCAAGTTCACAAAAGTTGATGGAACAGAGGGTGAGACGGTTGGGTACGACCCGGGCTGGAGAGACCTTGGTTATTTGAAGCTATCTGACTCAAACGGCTGGATTAAAGCACTCAAGCTCACCGATAGAGAAGAGTTCTCTGCTGGCAAGGGTGCCGGAATGCCAACCCCAATAGCGGGAGTAAATCTAACAGTTAGAGACTATGCAGACATTCTTAACAAGGCACTCAAGGCATTCGCAAACAGTGCTGACGAGAAAATCGGCCCACAGCACTTCAAGAGAGCAGACATCAACAAGGGCAGAGCATCTGATTCAATTGTTGACACTGAATGGCCTTCAATTCCAGACCAGTGGTTGAAAGACGCCAATGATGGTTGGAACATGGTTACCGACCCGGACAGCATCGTCCTTCCAGACCAAGGGCAGACAGACAAACTCTGGGCGATGACCGACCCAGACCTGAGAAGCGACCCTGGCTTGATTGGTCATGCCACAGGAAAAGACCTAGAGGCAAACGTTCAGGTTCCAAAGGAAACAAAAGTTGGGGACATTCTCCCTGACGGACGTGTGGTTATCTCTGTAAAGACAGGCCAGAAAGGCAAGAACTTCCAGGCCACGGTCGCGCGGAGATACGCAACTAAGGATAACCCGCTGTCAATGTTCATGATTGACGAAGCTCAAGATATGAACCCAGTAATGGAGCAGGTGTTAAATAAGAACAGAGACAATCTCTCTATTCTACTTGTTGGCGACAAGAGGCAAGCAGTTTATGCGTTCCGTGGTGCTAAAGACATTCTTTCCTCACTAAACGGCGACTATGACCTCCCATTGAATGAGTCGTTCCGTTATGGACCAACTGTTGCTTGGTTGGCAAACCTGATTCAGTCACAGGGCAATATTGACGATTCTGAATTGGGAATAGAAGACAGATTCCACCACGTTGCCGGTTTGGCTGTTGATGTAATCAACAACGACTTCGACATGGATGGCCTTTCCCCAGAAAGAGCCCGCGAAGCCTTAGTAAAGATTGAGTCAAAGTACAAGAGCGACAGAATCAGAATTGCCCAAAAAGGCATTCGTGATGATTTCGATATGACAAGCATGACTGTTGACCAGAGAAGAGAAAAGCTCAAAGCAGCAGACAAGAAGTACAAGACAAAGCTTGCATCTTTGTCTGATGATGAAATTGTTTCAGGTATTGAAATCAACAAGGCTCTCTCCAAGGAGCTCCGAAAAGTAGAAGATAGTTACGTTGCTCTTGCCGATATGGACGAGGCAGCAAGAAGCAAGGAGCTTGCGTCACTAAAGGATGTTCTTTCAAAAGAAGCAGCTGGTGAGTTTGTTGCCGACATGAAGGACGCTGACGCAATCCTTACGCGCGATAATGCAACAATTATTTATGAAGCATTGCAGTTCATCCAAAACTTCCAGCCGAGATTCACCAGAAACGGACAGGAACTCCCTCCCGTTGTGATGATTCCAGCGACAAAACACAGAGAAATGAAAGCATTCTTTGAGCACTTGTCGTTCGTAATGGATACACCGGTAGATAAGCAGATAGAGCTGACAAAGAAGGGGTTGCGCCCGAAAGCGTCTTCATGGATTGGTGATGTTTGGGATGCTGGCGAAATAAAGCGCAGGGCTCAACAAGAGCAGTATGCACAGCTCAAGTCAATGTACAAGCTTGTTACTCGCGGCAATAAAAACCTCGGAATCCCACCACGCAGGGCATGGGAATACCGAAACATGTTCGCTAATGGCGTAACGCCAGGAATCAAGGCGCCAGTCATTGTTCCAGAGAGAAAGATGCTCAATCTTTCCAAGCTCAAGGACGTAAATGTTGATGACCTAAAGACCATATCTGCACAGCGCGGAACGGGTTTCACCTCAACGTCAACAGCAAGTCGTGCCAGAAGATTTGAGGTAATTCCAGACACAACCGGTAAAGGAAAGAGCAAGGTTCAGTGGCACCTCCAGCTCGCGGATGTGAACGGAAAGCGTGAGGGCGAATGGACGGGGGCCATTGAGTTATTTGACTGGGGCATTGATAGCGGTGGTGAATACACCGATACCAAGACTGGAAAAGTCGTAAAAGCGCCACAGGGTGTCTACTTCAGAGACATGATGAGAATCCTAGAGGATAGTGATTACTACGGTGGAAAAGTCCAATTCAAGAAGAACGGTCTCCGAAACAAGGAAGGTTCTGGAAAAGAGTTTGGAGACACTGTTGTTATCAAGGGCGATACCGACGAAGAAACTGCTTTTATTCTCAACGACATAGTAAGCCGCATGAGGACTTCAGCAAAAACGCCAAATGCTGACGTTGAAATAACAACCGCGCAGCTATCCAAGGGTAGAGAGTGGGATAGGGTCCGCGTTGCTTCTGACTTCCGTAATCCTCCAGACCTCGACATAGACCCAGAAACTGGAAAACCAGTTGAGAGTCGCTCCAGAAGAGAGGAACTCAACATTGTTTATGTTGCTCTAACTAGAGCAAAGAGAGCAATCGACCCGGGCAAGGCAATATACGACCTTTACCTCTCTGACACTGTGTCGGCAAGACAAAGGGAGGCAATCGACAAGGCTATTGAGGACGGCAGAATGCCCGACTATCTCAATAAGCCGGAAGGCCTGTTTGACCCATACTCTGGGGAAATAAATGCACCAACACCAACAATCGAAGACGACGACGATGAGCCTGGCGACTACGAAGTTGGTGGTGGCGATGATGGCAAGTCAATTGACGACATAATCAAAGAAAAAGAAGAGGAAAAAGAAGACGAAGACGCCAGCATCGACGGAATCGAAGACATCGGTGACGAGGACGCGTCCAATAGTCCAGACATGGACCAGTTCGTTGACTTCCTTTCCTCTGGTCGCTCAGGTCGCGGACGCAGAAACCGCAGACTAAATCGTTCCCGTCAAACCCCATGGTCCGACGAAGACAGGCAAAGATTTGCTGACCGTGACAGGCTGAGGGCAAATCGTCGCCCTGGCAAGCGGAATGATGGTCCGTCGCCAGAAGAGTTCTTCTCTAGCGGTCGTACCGATGTGGAGCTAGAAGGAAGATTTGGTCGCAGACTGCGCCAGGGCGGAGCTCAGCGCGCACCAAGGAATGCAAGACCAAGCACACAAGGAATTGCAGGTCTGAGGTTGTCTGGAAACCCAGAAACAAACTCTAAAGCTAGACGCGAACTCGATTATTCAATGCGCGTATGGGACGGATTCAAGAGAACCGGCATAGCCCTTGACGTGAATAGTGATGATTCTGGAACTGATGCAAGACAGAGACAGATTCGCGAAGCGATGAACAACGTTTCACAGAGAATGGCAGACAGACCACAAATTACTGTTGGTAGCGTTTCGTCAAACAACCCTAACCAGAACCCAACAGCCTCAACATGGATGCTCTCCACGGAAAAACTGAAGGATACGATAAGAATTCCAACGGAATACTCTGTCCAGACCGACCCAGGAACCGGAAGAAAAGACATTACTTGGACCCAATCGCGTCCACTAAGCAATGATGAGCTGGCATCCCTGCTGAACCTTGACAAGCCAAATGCGGCAAAACTTTCGGACCCCGATGCCGGAATTAACCACGATGCGGTACGCATGCTTGTTGCCGAACTTGGAAAACAGCCAGAGTTTGCTGGATGGAGGCTTTTTGCCCCTGTCACAAGAGCAGACGAAGACTTTGCTGAAATGAACGTAATGGAACGATTTGCGGAAAATCTTGGCAGGGCCAACATGCGTGACCGATTCATAATCGAAACATTTGGCAAGGACGCATTCCCACACTGGTTTGACGAGGAAGAAAATAACCCAATCTCCCCAGAGGAATACGATTCACTTGGTGAGGTGAGCAGGGTTTCACAATTCCGTGCTAGCGGCCGATTCGATAAAGATAGCGCCACCAGGGGTGACTCACCAGTTGAGGAAATGCTCATGGAGGAGTCAATTGATGAGGCAGAACTTCCTGACATACAGGAGCCAGATGTTTCTGCGGAGGAGCTAAGGGCTGACAAGACTGCGCGCAAGGACTTTGAACTTGACGCTCTTCTCAAGTATCTGGGTATCCCAGAAAAGGGATGGCAACAGAGAATGCGCGAAAGACTGCAGCAGTCGTTCGGCATGGATGATGTTGGTCTTGGCGCACAGAGTGACTGGAAGAAAAACGGAGTTCCAATCGCGTATATCAACCAGATGATAAAGGCTGGTCTCATTCCAGACGCCAGTTCTGTTTGGCGAGATGGAGACTCCGGTTCAAAACTGGATTCAGAACTCAGCAACGCGAAACATGCTGTTTATGAGGCACTTAATGAATTTATTGACAAGAGTTTTCCGAATTCGCCGCAAAACAGCACAAAAACGCGCAACTACATAACAAACAGCACAGATATGGCCCTATATCTGTCGGAGTCAGCAAAGAGAAAAGGTTCCGTATTCAGCCCAAGAAAGGGCGATGAACCAAGATTCAGCAGCAACGAGCTACAACAGATTGTCAACAGATTCAATGAAGCATTTGGAACGAATCACACCATTGAAGACATCTTCAGTAGAGAGCAGCTAGAGACAGCACGCAGAAGAATTGAAGAGGATGGCGAGACACTCTCTGGAAAAAAACGAGAGAGAAGAAAGGTTAAGCCAGACAATTTCGCCAACGATTAACAGGCAAGCAAATTAGCAAACGTTACTAATTAGCGCGCAAGGTTCTGATACGTTATAATTTAAGCAAATTGATTGGTTAATGTCCCTATGGCATTTCCCTGCATTTACGGGAGTTCTATGAGCTACGACGAGAAAGCCACAGTCAGCATTGACGCCGAGGGCAACGTTCTTAAGTGCGCCAAAGGCGCTAGTGCCGCTGACTGCGGTTTTGTTAAGGGTTCGGAGTTGTGCGCAAAGTGCGGCGCCATGCCTGTTGAGATGAAGATGGTTCCCGCCTCTGAGTTGGAGGAGAAGGAAATGGCCATGGAAGCTCCGGAAATGAAGCCGAAGAAGAAGCCTGCAGAAGGTGGCGTTGTTGGCGTAATGGAAGTTGACCTTGAGGCAGACACCGAAGAGGAAGAAGACGAAGACGGCGAGCCAATGGAGAAATCATCTAAAGAGATGAAGCCCAAGAGGGTCCCAGTTCCTGGCCAGGTAATAATGGCTGATGACGAGGGCGAAGAGGCAGCGCTTGACGAAGCCGAAATGGACATGGAGTCAATGGGTGACGAAGACGAGGAGTCTTCTGCTCAAAGAACTATGGGCAAGGCGAAGGCTGCAAAGCTTGAGGTAGAAATCGACTCAGAAGATGATGACGAAGAGTCAGACGACGAAGAAATGTCGGAAGACGAAGAAATGTCAGACGAGGACGAAGAGGACGAGGAATACGAGGAAGACGAAGACGATGAGCTCATTATGGGCGAGAAGTCATTCTCTGCTCGCGACTCAGAGTGGGAAGACATTCGCAGGTCACGAATTAAGTCCCTTGGAATAAAGACAGCTGACCTTGGCGCTCACGGATATCTATGTGCAATAGAGAGAAAAGCCTATGCGGGTTCTTCTCCTGTTTGCGACGACTGCCCAGGTGGTTGTGTTGCTGAAAAGGGTCTGCCCGGACTGCTACACGTCGAAGGTTTGGCAGAAAAAATGTTCGATGGTGTTGTTGTTGACTCCGGCTACTCGCAGCCAGCAGACATGTTTGTTGTTGACGTACAGACAAAGGATGGTTCCGTCAAGGAAGTATTCATCGACGGAACAAGCGCAGAAGTTTTGGGCTTCCAGAAGCTCGATGAATCAGAATTTGAACAGAAGTCTGGCTTTTCTGAATACAAGCTCATTGATTTCACCGAAGCAGCAGAAATCGCCGTCAAGTCAATTGATGGACATGTTGTTGCGGTAGAGCCAGATGTTTTCGAAGGTTTTGATGCTTATGCTGTAGAAATCGAAGGATTTGACGGAAAGTCGTACGACGTCTTCGTTGCCCTTGATGGCGAAGTGCTCGGTTATGACAAGTATGAAGCTGATGAGGTTGAGCAGATTGAAGCAGAAGCAGCTGAGATTGCAATCAAGAGAGCTTTTTCTGAAGAGAGAAGAATGGAACTTGCCAAGGAAGGTATGGCTCTTCCTGACGGTTCATATCCAATCGTTTCAGAGTCCGACCTAAGAAATGCAATTCAGGCTTTCGGTAGGGCAAAAGACAAAGAGGCTGCCAAGCGCCATATTATGAAGCGCGCTCGCGACCTTAAACTCGAAAGCCTTATCCCCGCAAACTGGCTTGCCGGAAGCAAGGAAAAGAGCGAGGAGCTGGGTGATGCGGATTTCATGGCGGCCCTCGTCGAGTTCCAGCTTCTCGAAGACTCAATCGACGATAAGTAACCGAGGTCCCCGATATGTCGGGTGAACCGGTAAAGCACAGGGTAATAACGTCTGGACGTCTAGTATCTCCAGTTGCCTGCTGTAGGGACTTCGATGCTAGAGCGCTTCGTTTCAAGCAATCAATCAACGGAAGCGTCTACTCAGGCAGGCTTCAAGCAGATATAGCCGTAAAGGCGCTTGGTTGGGACATCTCTCGCAAACAAGACGAGGGAAACACTGACAATAAAAAGCGTGAATTCACCGGGGAATCAATGCCCGGTGTTGAAAAAAACGCATACGGGTATAGGTGGAAACCAGAAGCCAGATGGGAACCGGGCTCAAAGCTTGTTCTATCGCCAACAATTGAGAGCATTCGCGGAATGGATATCGAGCCTAATTTTGGCTGGATTCCAGAAAAGGAACGCGAAGTTGATTCGTTTGACAAGCTGCTGAATAAGCTGCGAAATAAACCACACATAAAAATATCTAAGTTTGATGTAAACCCTAAGACTGACGAAGTTGACACATCTTCTGAAAAAATTGTCGACCCATTTGCAATGTCAACAGGCATGACAATGGAGGAACGCAGAAGAAGGCTCAACAAGGGCAAAAACGTAGAAGAAAAATCATTAGGACCCAATCTTGGTGCGCGAGTTCCTGGCGGTTCATTGCTAGCAAGGGCAGCTGCAGCAGTTGGAATACTTAGAGATGAAAATAATAAGTTTAGGTGTCCTCCAGGAACGCCAGCAGCTAACCAGTTTACGGACGCCATGGGCTCAAACTGCTTTGGGTTCAGTGCTAGTAGATTCGCAAGATTTGCTGCTCGCCAGGCCGCAGAACTCTCCAACCAAGGAGAAATGCAGGGACTTAGAAACACTGCACGAAATGTACTTGACTTTGTTTACAACGGAAGATGGTTTCGTGACCTAGCTGATGCTGACCCAGCAAGAATTGGTCGCAGTCCATGGTATGACGCAGCAACTGGCGAAAGAATAGAAACACCTGACTGGCGTGACGTTGATGGCCCAGAAAATCTCCGCGTAACAACTAATGGGATGATTAACGCGCAAGATGAAATTGCGCGAGCTGATGCTGAAGTTCTCAGTCTACTGGATGACCTTGGTGTCGACATAAGTGATGAGGCGAGAGCCACGAATGAAGACCTTGGTCAAGCATTTGACACACTGCGACAGATGGCTAATAATGGCGACCCACGCGGATGGGATGTAAACCTTGTCAACGCAAACGGAGTAGACCAGCCAAGACTGACACCACAACAAGTCGAGCAGTTTGTCACAGCCCGCCTACAGGCCGTTCAGGGATGGACTTCACTCTCAAAAGAAGAACAAGACCTCATGGTCAAGGCTGATACTGCAAGATATTACGAAACCGAAAGAGCATTCCTTGAGTCCCTGCTAGTTCAGTTCAAGAGAAACCCATCTGCAGCAAAGTTTCTTGGAACAATCATGTACGACTCGGACTCGAACCACGAGGCCGGAACATCACTAATGCGCGATGCTGCTCAAATTATCGACATGACTGACCCTGTTACTGGGAAAACAAGAAAAGTCAAAATACCCGGGGAAATGCGTGGGGTAATCGACTTCAACATGGACATGATTATGAGCAACCAGGAAACCATGCTTCCAAACATGGGTGCTGGCCAGCGCCTGTCAATAGCTGCCATTGGCGGAAGAACAGACGCCGAATCTCAGATGGCTCTTTCACATTTTATGCTAAACGCTGACCTTGCGGCTCGCCACATGGCTGGACTCGTAGATGGTCCAAAATCATTCACAAGACACATAGGGATACACGAATTTGCCCACTTGGTCCAGGCTCAGGGATTCATGGAGGAGATTGACCGCAGAGCAAAAGCCGGAATGCTTGAGGTTCCGCAGTTCTCTAAGCGCGGCGACTATCTAGGGCAGAAAAAGATAAATAGCCTTTACGACTTAAGCGCTGGCGACATCATGAACATGATGACACAAACAGCTGACGGGATAAACCTTAAAGAACTTGGTGATGTGATGAGCCGCCTAGAGGGTGTTGCTCAGTTCTCTGGCGCATATCCAAGAGAATATGAAAAGGGAAGCGAAATATGGGCGCTCGAAGCCCTTGCTGAACTTTATGCGCTGAGGGAACAAAAACTTATAAGCGGCGATGACGTCGACTCGGTTCTGGAGTTCATGGATGACATCATGGCAAAGAGAGCTGAAACTTCGGCAGCAATCGCAAGCGCAACATATGACCTGGATGAGGTTGATTCTCCAGACATTGATTCACCAACAGCAGACGTTCTTCCTGGAATAACGCCAGAAGAACTAGACGCAATGGCAGAAGAAGCGCTAGTCCGTAGGGTTGCCGACAGGAGAGAAACTCTAAAAGCTTTCAGAAGTGACTATTCGGGACTCACTCAGGAGGAGATGTTTGATGTTGCTACAGAAATAGCGACAGATTACACTATCGCTAAAGAAAGTCTGGATGAAATAGAAAAGTCGGAAATCCCATCTGGCTTAACACCGGAAGAAACAGATGCTGCAACAAGAGCCAGACAAGAGCTTCTTGATATAGCCATAGAAGAGGCTCAATTCCATGAGAAGAAGTACGACGATGCACGTCGTGAATGGAAAAAGAAGTATGGAATTGGTGCTCGTTCGGAAAACGCAAGATTTGACGCAGAAGTAGGGTCACTAAGGGAGTCTCGCGGCCTACTTAGTCCATCGGAAGCTGCTAAAAATGCAAGAGCAAGACAGCTTGATGCTATTTCTGAAGACATAACACAAATCGATGATAAAAAAGCCATCAGAAAAATGGCCGACACCCAAGTTCTGATGAAGGCAAATTCTGATGATGTCGACAAATCAGTAGAACTAGCTGAAGAATTCGACACCATGAAGAATGCCATGATTGAAAAACTTAGGGCTGGTGGAGATAAACGCAGCAGGTCGAGAATTAGTAAAGAAATCGATGAAAAAATTGAAGCCCTAAACAGCCCTAAACCAAAACCAACTAGAAAATTCAAATCGAAAGCGGATGCTGATTCATTTGTTAAGTCTCGTAGGGCGAGTCAATCAAGACGACTTACGCCACGTCAACGTGAAGCCATTCGCCAGATTGGTACTGGTGAAGACGTGGATATCTCTAATGTTTTGGACCCACAGAAACAAGTTTCCGCTGGTCGTGCAATAAATCGTCGCAACGCTCGCCTTGCAAGGCTTGGTCTTGAGGTAGATGAAAATTCATCTTCTGAAGCCCCCCTTGATAGGCAAGTGCAGAATGTTTTGATTCCAACAATGGAGGCGATAGATGCCACCTCCATAACAGAGCCTTTCGAGATTGAGGCAATCGTAGAAGTTGAGTCTGGTAAGGTTTCCGGCCGCTCTGTTGGAAAAGATGTTCAGATAGACAGCCTCGTTACGGGCAGGCTTATGCCCAAGGGCCGTAGACCAACGAAGCTGACAAGACAGCAAGAATCTGATGCCCCCGAAGGCAAGAAGAAGAAGCGCGTTGTAATTTCTCTGAAGGAGGGAGACAAGGGAATATTCTCGTCTCCTGGAGAAGATGGGGAGAGCAGATTCATTCTACCTCCCGGCTCTTTGCGTGTTGTGTCTCGTGGTGACGATGGAACAATCTACATGGAGGTTTCATCTCAGAAGAATGCAGTTGAGGCTGCCGAGTCATTGAGGGATTCTCTTTCTAACGGCACTGATGACGCAATTTGGCGAAAAGGTGCATCCAATAGGGTTGGCAAGGTTGTCAATGAATATGTGACTGCACGCCGGGAAAGCAGAGATATAGATTCCCCTAGAAACGACAGCGATAAACAGATAGCAGAGACAAACTCATCCATCAATGAACAGGTAGTTGATGCTGGCTCAAGCTTTGGTGAAGGTATAGATGATGTTGACCTTCAGGGCGCAAGCGAATCATTGTCATCCGGACGTTCAATATATGGTCCAAAACAAACAAGAGCACAGAGAACCGAGTCTCGACGCAGTAAAATCTCCAGCAACGCTAAGGAAATAAGAAACATACTTTCAGGCAAAGGCTCAAAAGAATTCCCAGAACTATCAAAGGAAAATATTGACCCACGTGTTGCCGAATTAATTATGAACCTTCCAGATGAAGAACTTCATTCACTAATCGAGGAAACCGCATACAGAATGCATTCTGGCCTAGATAGGCGCGCCCATGTGAGAATGAGGGAATCAGAAGTTGATGAAATGCTCATAACTGGAACGGTTCGTTCACCACTCGCATCAAGCTCTGACGATTCTCCAGTTGCTTCAAGACGCATAGAAAGAATACTGAGACGCAACTCATCTGGCACAAGAGAAGACGGCTTCAGAAGAGCCATGCAAAGCGAATCCCTTAGCAGTGGGGCAGTCAAAAAGGGCATCGGTGAGCGCCTAAAGGGCAGGGCGATGAATCAGATAGCTGAACGAATGGGCCTCGATGATGAAGAGAAAGAAGTCATGGAGCTTGTCGTTGATACGGCCGCAGCGATGCGTTTTGGTCCTCAAGCTGCACTCACGAAACTTGGAATGGAACTAGCCAGAAGAGGAAGCAGAGACCTAGCAGAGTTTGTTGTTGAAAAACTTAAGGAAGACGACAGAATCAACGATGAACAAGCAAAGATGATTCTTAAGAGAATGAATAGAGTTGCCCCAGAGGGGCTGCCCGAACCGCTCAAGGATGCCGCAGTTTCTGCAGCAAGGGGCGCGCGCAGGATGGTTGATACACCAGAAAACAGGGAAAGAATAGCTACAGCGCGTGAATCTGCTGGACGCAGAGCAAGGCGCTTACGAGATGCAAGCGCAGAACGAGTGCGCGAAATGCGAGACAGAATAACTGGTGTTGAGGCAATCAACGACGCGGGCGAAACTGGGCCTCCTATCGGGCTACCGCCAGTGCCGGTTCTTCGCGGCGAACCACGAGTGACCCTCTCTAGCGGAAGGGTGGAGAGAACACTTAAGCCTGGCTCGATATCCCCACAAACTTCCAAAATAAAGAGCAGTCGTGCTTCAATCTCTCTCGGGGAAAATTGGCGTGACCAAATAGAAGTTTACGAGATAGGCGGAAAGCGTGTCGCCTTCGGTGTTCCCAATGAACAGTCATGGGAATCAGATATATCTGATGTTGAAGTTTTACCAATTAACCCATTTGTTATTTCTGGGCTTGACGAGACATCTGACGAGGGCCGGGAGTTGGCCATTAAGTGGACACTTGCCGGAATTGGACTTAATGAAGAAGGTAATGATTCAAAAACAGAAGCAAGTTCAATACTTTATGCAGCAACGCGCGGTGACACTGACGCACAAAAGAGACTTGATGACCTTGCCGAGGCCGGACAGAAGACAGTTGACGCAAGTCGCAAAAACATAGCCCAATTACGACAGGAAACAATCGATAGGGAAGCTGCCGCAAGAGAGAAGACCCTAAGTGAACTTAGAAGGGCATTGCCAGACGCTTCAGAAGAAGAAATACAAAGAAGAGCACGCCCCTCTCGGTCCAACGGCTTTAGTGGCCTGTCAGTAGACGACCTGTATCTCGTCCACGAAACTACATATGAACCACAGTACGACAGTGATGGTAATTTAGTTATAAGACCAACAGGCGACTACCCAATGCTTGATGAAAATGGTCAACCGCTACTCGATGACAATGGTAGACCGTGGGATACATATAGGGGAACAATACATTTTTCTATTAACCACAGGGTTTCCGGACATCAGCAAAGAGAGACCCCAGAAGCAAGCAATGTAATAATGATTCCGTTAAAGGACGTTATTGCGGCCAACCCTGGAGCACTCGACAACCTTTACGGAGTTGATACATATTTAACGCCACCACCGGGGGAGCCACTCAAACTTCCTGCGTCTGCAGTTAGGACACTCAAACTAGAAAAGGGTGAAACCGACCCATGGGGCAAGGTTCATACTGAGCTTGAAAGCATGGGAATGAGTCCTGATGTCAGGATGTATGGAGGCACAGACTCTGTTGGCCTCGATGCCGACCAGAGAATAAGTGGAATAGCTGCCCAGCTTGACGTTGAGAATAAAATGCACTCACACTCAGATAATGCACACTTTGAAAAAACAAGAAAACATGATGGTATGTCATTCCCTGTTACTCCTGGAATATTTGCTAACTTAAGTCGAAATGCTCTTCTGCGTTTAATGCATCAAGATAGATGGTCTGGGGCAAACAACTCACTATCTGAAACAACAAGAAGTGTTGTTTAGTTGGGTGGATGATTTAAATGACAAGTAACAACAATCAGCGCGGATTTAGCGCAAGAAATATAACGAAGTCAGAAAAGGCTCGGGCAAATAGATTTATTTCTGCCGCTGTTTCTCGTTCTGGTGCCAGCAAGCAGGAATCAGACAATATTAAAAAAACCATTTGGGAGCTTCGTTCAGTTGTTTCTCGTGACAGAGACTCGGGGTATATGAAAGCGGCTACGTCTGTAGCTACGGACATTGGGCCGGATTATGCAATTGCTGCAGTCTCAAGACTCGGTGATATGGGGCTTGTTGGTGACATCGAAGTTGAATCAATGATTTCCGCGATAGAAAAGAAGCACAAAACCAACAGAAATAATTCGGTGCGAATAACCCGATTATTTAATCAGGCAGCAGATGCTGTTACGGAGTCAGGAATTGGTCTTCTCGCCCCAAAGGTTATAAATGGCAGAACGATAGGTTCGGGCGGAAACCGCAATAGAAGTGCAACCAGTGAGCAAAAACCTTTAGGTGGAGAAACCGTAGAAAGAGCGGCATCGGACATTGCTAGGGATTATTACGCAAGCGTTGGTCTTGGTCAGGATGTACCTGACGAGCTAATGCCGGTCTCTGGGTACGTAATTCACGAGGACCAAATCAAAAAGAAAAGACAGCTCGCAATGTCTTCAGGTATTGGCAACGTTGAGTCAGATGCGATATTTGAATTAGGTGACGAAGATATTCTCGGTGATGGATTGACCGCCCATGGGGAAATAGAGGTTGTGCTAAAGCCCGGCGTATCAGGAAGAGTGTCATACGGAATGGGTAATGGGGTGAAAAATGGCAATAAGCCTGTTCGCCTTAACTCAACAAATAAAGAAGATGTATCTGACGCCCTATCTAATCTAGATGGCTCAAACGGAAAAATAGAGTCAATGGAGACAATGCTTAATCTGCTTGCGGCAAGTATTGATAAGGATTTTGCAGACGTCAACAGCTCACTCGATGAGTCTGGCTCAATGAGGCGCTCTGGGCAATTTGATTCAGAGAAAAGAACCCATAAACCGCTTGAAGCACATGTGCTTGGTGGATTTGACATAGATGAAATTGAGCAAATTAACTACCCGTTCACCAAGTTGCAGAAAATGGCCGCCAATCAGGATATAAGCGATGTTGTTAACGAATCATTTATTAACAACACCCTTGTTAAGAACGGATTTACTATTGAAGAAATTGAGTACATGTCTTCTACGGGGATGACTTCACGCACAAACACCGAAAGTATGGACATGCTTCGCTCCTACAGGCTTGCCGTAAAGATGCGAGACAAGTACCAGGAGTCAGGCATAAACAAATTAATGATTGCTCACCCATCTGGCATAAATATCTTTAACCCACTAAGCCACTCTAAAGCTGCGAGGCCAGGACAAGATGTTGAAGAGGTTTTGAAAGAAAACATAGAGATAGAGATAGCCGAGATGGGCAAGAAGCTCATGAAGGAAATAAGAAGCAGTGAAAAACCTTCACTTATTTCAAGACGAGGCGGCAAGCTATGAAAGCAGTACTTGTAGGGACCGTTGGAGACGACAAGCTTTACTACATAATCGACGCCACGGTCAATGACAAAGATGGCGCAATTGAGAGAGAAGATGGAACTGTTGTGAGGATTGACTTTATGTCCTTTTCCTCAAGTGCTCGCAGTTTAAAGAAAATAAGGACATCGCCATTCCATAGAAAACTATGGGATGCCCCAAGAAACATGTCTTCCGGTAGCTGGTATGAAACATTCATCTCAAAGGAAAAAGAAGTGGATGAGAAGATGCTTGCCGGGTTGCCTGTTTATTCTGCTCTTGGAAAAGACCGCAAGAAGATTGACAAGATTAATGAGAAATCTCTTGAATTTTCATCCAGTGGTTTAGCGAATCAAATTTTGAGCAAATCGGCTAATGGGCCAGTGGTAAAGTTTGATAAGCCAAAACGAGTATTCAATACGAAGCAGGAGCGGAAAGACGCATGGCTCGCCATGCACCTGCTCCGAAAAATAGAGGAGAGCGATAATGCTTGACAATGAGCAGATTAAGGCCGACCCGCTTGGCGGCATACTGCCACAGGAACTGGTCACTGGTGACATACTTAGGGGGTACGGCCCCAGAAGAGGCAATCTTGAGCGCCTACTTAGGTATTGGCGACCAATCATGAAGAAGCCTGGTGGATTCAGAAGATGTCGAGTGATTCTTGCAAACCATCCAGAGCTTTATCCACTTAGCAATATATGCGCCTGGCTGCACCATGAGACAACTGGTTTATGGCCAAACGAAGGATGTCATCATCCGGGCATGAAAAACTGCAGAAAAAAGCTTCGCAAGTTAACAAACTGGACTGATGCGCAGTTTTCTCAGTCTCTCGCTGGCAAGAAACCAAAGAATGTGGTTAGAAATCTTAAAAAGAGTGACTCCATTGAAGAGTTGGACATGTTCTTTTACGACAGGGAGTTTGCCACTGAGGAAAAGGGTCTAAACCAGGTCGTAACAGAAGGTGACATTGAGTACGCGATGAAGGTCTTGTCGGAATTTGCCGACATGGAGCCAGATTTTATCAAGTTTATCGGTGACGATAAAAATTGGCAAATAGAAGGCGAAAACGAATCTGGAACAAAGGTTTATTCTGCGTTCATTAGTTCAAAATCGGATGAGGAAAACTGCTGTGGATGAACTTCTTCCATGTTGCGACAATAACGAGCTTATTGTAACAAGAGTGGTACTTGGCGACCTTTTTGGGAAGTCAAACGTGGACCATCTACGTGGAAGAAAGCAGCTTTCCCATGCCCTAATTCAGTACAGGGCTCTCTCAAAAAGAAACGGCAACACTAAGAGAAGAAAAAGTCAGACAGGAAACAATCAAATCAGCTTCAAGGCAAATGCACTACGCCAAATAGGAAGCACGATAGGAAGCACTCTCGTTCCTGGAGACTTAGGTCCGGTAAGGTCGCCTGTTCGTTCTGCTTTTTATAGAGCAGCCACTCCAGGTTTTGGTGGAGGCCGTCGTGGCGGTTCACTGCCTGGTCAAAACCGTGCGGCCAGATGCCCCGAGGGGTATCAGTATGGTGGAAGATTTACAGACAATAGGTTTACAACTTGCGGTCAACAACTTTTCGACATACCATCAGTCCTTGGTGCAGCAGTAAGAGAAATACGCAGAGCACAGACTTCTGGACTACCGGATAGGGTGTCCGGAAGGGATATAACTGGCGGAATAGCACCAAGTTCAATCATTCAAAGTCGTGCCCCCCAGATTCCGCGTGTCGGAAACGAAAATCGCTCAATCTCTATGGGTAGAACAAGAGACATTATCCGTGACGTTGGTCAGTTTAATTCTTCGTCGTCGACGCGGGTGAGACGAATGGTAAGACGTGACGGATTTGTTCTTGAGCCGGTCGTACCAAGCCGCGTTTTGCGAGCAATACCCGACAACAGGGACATGGAAGGCGCTTCATTCATAATGTCAGCATTGTCTCCATCTGATATTGGTGGAGAAGAGCTGGGTCTTCTTTCAAATACGGGAATAAGGTCTCTTATTTATGTTCTGCCTGGTGGTTCTTCGCTGACGCTTGAAAAAGCAAGGAAGCTCACTGTTGGCGAAAGAAGAAAGCTTGGGCGGGTAGTTAACACTGCACAGGAGATAAATAACTCAACAAACCCAGCAGCAAGACTGGTAAACGTTTCTCAAGAAATTGGCGACGGGATTCAGTACTCAGAAAAATTTGTTGGGATAAAGAACCCAAACGAGCCAGTTGGCAAGACAACCAGATGGGCACAAGAGCTCCTTTTTTCAAAGAGAAGAAAAAAGCCAGTTGATGTTTCCACCTCGGAATCAAGAGAAACTGTGTCTTTTGATGCAAAGCGTAAGCTTATTAAAGATATTGACAGGGCAATGGCTCACCTATCTGGGGGTGGCTCTCTCTCTGCAATCCACCCAGACATTCTTTCTGAGGTAATTAAGCGTTCCAACGCTATCCAGAAACAGAAAATGGGCAACAACATTACTGCAGTTGTATCTGGGCCAGAAAAGTATTTCATGTATGAGCGTCCAGCAAAATTCCAACATCTCGGTGAAAGGTTTGCTTCAGACGTACAGCAGTTCCTTGGGCTTAGCTCACCTGACGTGCTTTTTGTTGGCAAAGCCGGCGATAAAAGAACGTACTTGCGCCAGGATGTTGAAGCAGCAATACCGGGTGGCGTGTTTAATCCAAATGCAAAGTTTCAGGACATAGGTTACGAGGATGTGGCCCGGATGATTGTTGCCGATTTCCTTACTGACCAGAGAAATAGGCCATCAACATCGATTTATCCAATAGATACCCCTGATGGCACAAGGGCAGTGCTTGCACAAAACACTACTTCTGGTCTGACAGACCTATCCAAGATAGAAATCACCAAAAGAATGAAATTGAGACTCAATGACTTCTATGAATCAGGCCTGACACCAGCATATTCTGAGTATTACCAGACTTTGAAGGCTGAACAAAGGGTTCTATTGATTCAGTTCATTGGTCAGCTCATTAATAGGGCAAGAAAGTTCAGTACTTCCAATTTCCAGAACGATATGAACAGATATGGAATGTCTGCAGGCGAAAAGATACACATGGAAATCATGGAAAAACTTTTCACAGAGCGACTTGATGTTCTTAGAAATCAAAAAAACATCCTAAACACGATAATCAGAGGCGCCTAAAATGAAAAAAGTCGCAATAATCAAAGATTTGTTCAGAAACACCCCTCATGTTGTTATTTCCGATAATGACGGTGTAATTGAATCAAAGAGTTTGACGGAGTACGGGAAGCGGATAGTTGCAGAAAGCTCTATATCTGCAGATATAGAGCAAATAGCTCTTCCCGAGGGGTTTGTTTGCACTGGATTCAAGTCCGTAACCCCATCGATTGAAAAAATGCTTGGTTCGTTTGCCTCGGACGCCATAGAAACCAAGTCACTAAAACAAGATTACGTTACTGAAAAACCATCGCAGGCCTTTCGCATGTTTAGCAATAGACACACAAACACTGAATTAAGTGAAAACAAGCCCTCATCAGAGCTATCAATAGCAAAATTTTCTTCTGTTGAGTCAAAAATGAATGCAATTGATTATAAGGCAAGACAATTCGAGGTCGCTTCGCGGATTTCGTCCATCATTTCCCCCATAAAGAGTGGAAAATTTGGTTTCGATACAACTAAGTCAGCATTTGTTCCACGAAAAAATAATGCAATCTCTCTACTTGCCTCCGAAATTGCAGAAAAATCTGTGCCTGAATCAATGATGGGCAGATTTCTTTCAGATGACGGAAAACGCGATAGGACCACAGCCAGAAGAAGACTGAAGAGAAGAGCGAGAAACCTGTCTCCAGTTATTGATGGCAAAAAAATGCTTTCTGGTAAGCAAAGAATAACAATTTCAATTAAGTCGAAACTTGGGTAATCATGGCACGCGAAAAGAAATTAGTCGATAAAGTTCAGGCACTTGCAATGGCCAGAGAAATTGGCTGCACTGGTGCGCATCTTTCCGCAGACGGAAACTGGATGCCATGCGAGACAATGGAAGAAATGGAGAGAATCTCCAATATTGCGGAAACATCGAAATGGAGAACAGTTGTCCCCGGTTACAGCCCTAAGAAAAAACGCGAGATGGGTAAGAGGAAAAAGAAAAGAAGTGATTGGGAGAACCTCCGCGAAGCCCCAATAATGGGCATAGCTACACTCCCTGGCGGTGGACTCGTGTCGGCAACTTCTTTTGGTGGCAAATCAGTCGGCCCAGAATATATCCGCGAGACAGACATGGATGTATTTATGGACCCAGAGTCAGCTAGGGCTCGTTCAAGACAGCTTGGGTGCATCGGCATTAGTAGGCGGGTCAGCAAAAATGGACGCTCGGTATGGATGCCGTGCAGCAACATGACGGATTATGCAAACAGGGCTGGCTCAACGGCCCTTGGTAGACGAAATATCTCCAAAAGAAGAGACAATGAAACCAGGGAAGCAGTTCGGGTTGTTCTTTCAGAACGAGGAAATAAGCCCGTAAAACGCAAGTCAAGCATCCCTGAAGAACTAAGGCACAAGTAGCAGTAAAAAAACTATTTACACACTTTAATGGCAAAACATAATTAGTTCCACTAAATGATGTCAATCATCTGTTATTTTTGATTATTAGCAGGGCTGGGTGCTTACCTAAGCCATCCGCTGAAAAGCAATTAATCCAACCCTTCAACTTCAATAAGAGGTAAACACAATGTCGGAAGACAAAGCCCGCATCTCAGAGCTCCAGTCAGCTCTAAGAACCAAAATGGACGAGAATAAGGCAATTGCCGACTCGTTCCGCGTTGAGGACGGCACAGTAGTCGTCTCCTCAGACCAGAAGACAGCGTTCGACAAGAACATGCGCGACATCAAAGAAATCAAGTCGCTTCTTTCGGACCTTCAGACCATCGAAAACGTTGACAGCTGGTCAAATCAGCCAGCAGGTGACTCGGTTTCTTCAGCCTATGCTGCTGCTGCCGCTGACCTCACCCAGTTGACATCACGTGAAATCAAGAGCATCGGCCAGATGTTCCTTGAGTCAGCTGAGTTCAAGGCCCTCAACGGTGGACGTAATGGCGCAAACATGGCCGCTCCATGGCAGGTGAAGGCTTCCCTCACCAGCTTCTCAGGTGGTTACAACGTCAAGGACGTCTTCTCAGGTATGCCAAGCGGTGACATCACCACTGGCCTTGGTTCAGTTCAGCGTGACGCAATCGTTACTCCTCCAATGCGTACCAAGCGCGTTCGTGACCTTTTCCCGGTCCGTCGCACAAACGCAGCGGTTATCGAGTACTTCCGTCAGCTCGGGTTCACCACACTTGAGGCTGGTCATGGCGTAAACAACGCTGCGACAGTTGCAGAGCGTGGAACCGGCGCAGCGAGCGCGACCTTCGGCATCAAGCCACAGTCGTCATTCGCTTTCGTTGGCGAGCAGGCTCCAGTGCGCACACTCGCACACTGGGAAGCAGCACACCGCAACGTTCTTGCCGATGAGCCACAGCTGCGCTCAATCATCGACAACGAGCTAATGTACGGTCTGCGTCTCCTCGAAGACAACCAGATTCTGAACGGTGACGGAACCGGCGAGAACCTTCTCGGCGTGCTCAACACACCAAACATTCAGGAATACGCATGGTCAGATGGAGAAACCGCTCCAGTTGCTGACACCAAGGCTGACGCAATTCGTCGTGCTGCTACCCTCTCGTTCCTGGCTTACTACGAGCCAAGCGGTGTTGTTCTACACCCGAACGACTGGGAAGACATCGAACTGACGAAGGACGAGCAGGGTCAGTACCTAATCGCAGTTTCGGTTGCGATGGGTGGTGAGCCAAAGGTCTGGCGCATGCCGCTGGTGGACACCCCAGCCATCGATGAGGGCACTGCTCTTGTTGGTGCCTTCGGTACCGGCGCTCAGTTGTACGACCGCGAGGAAGCCAGCATCCGTATTTCGGAACAGCACTCAGACTTCTTCGTACGCAACGCCATCGTCATCTTGGCCGAGCAGCGCCTAGCCCTAGCGGTGAAGCGTCCAGAGGCCTTCGTGAAGGTGTCATTCGACAGCGCACCTGTCTGATAACGACCAACGCGTAGCAACGCAAGAGAGAACCCTGGGGCAACGGGAAACCGGAACCCCAGGGTTCTTTTCTATCTACAAACAACTTTCATGGGATAATGTAGCTATATGGATGAAACCAATAACGAGAATCTTGACTCCCTCTTTGAGCAGCTTCTTAATATTTCTGACGCCATAGACGTCGAAGAAGAACTTGCCCTAATTGCTGAGCAGTCAATAGTCGAACTAAAGAGCGATTCAATGATGCCGATATTCGATGAATACTACGGTGGGAAAATCTTAAATGACTGCATTGAAGGCAAGGCAGCCAAGAAAAGACTCAAAGACCCCAAGGGTGGTCTCACTGCTGCTGGGCGCGCCTACTTCAAGCGCAAAGAAGGGGCAAACCTAAAACCCGGAGTAATGGGGCCAGCAAATACTCCAGAAAAGATGAGAAGGAAGGGCTCCTTCCTAACACGCTTCTTCACGAATCCATCCGGGCCAATGGTTGACGAAAAAGGTAGAGCCACAAGGCTTGCGCTCTCTGCCGCAGCATGGGGTGAACCAGTACCCAAAAATATGGAAGATGCAGCAAAGCTTGCAGCAAAGGGGAGAAGACTTCTTGAGCGTTATAGCAAGGTTAAGAAGAAGTCAGAAAATCCCGAAGAATTTAGTTTGTCAATATTTGGCTCGACACAAAGAAAATCGGCTGACCGCAGTATTCATGATACGGACCTCACCGGTATTGGCGTAATTAGTGAACTCTATACCCCGGAAGAGCTAGTTACAGACGAATCGGTAACCACACTTCGCGATGAGACCAGGAAAGCAATGTTGATGCTTTCCCCATCTTTTATGAAAGGCGACCGAATGTTTGCTGGTGACGAATCCGTCATGGCCAGAATGAACAGGGCGTCACGACAAATGGCTAAAGCGAGAAAAGATAAGCGCTAATTAGTTTTCGCGTGCTCATTGCATAGCGTCTTGATGTAGCCAGAGTTCCTGGTTGCCCCAGGAGAACCACAGAGCTCGCATGTCGAAGAAGACATCTTTTCATATTTAGAAACAACCCCACACATCTGCTTGTAAAGAGATGGGTTACTAGAAGAAAAGTAATACTTGAGTGTTCCAAATTTCTCTTTAATCTGGGCAATCGTATACTCGTCATCTATTGTTTTTAACTCCTGATGGCAGTTGGCGATAATTTCATTCCACCCATGCTCGCAATCTATTATTGCGGGAAAACCAGACTGGAACCGGGACAATATATCCCTAAAGTCACCAAGTCTCTCTGTTGGTTCGAATTCAGCCATCCGAACATTGTACACCTTATGCGGTATTTATTTGGCTGGCGAGGCAGGGCTCGAACCTGCGACCAAAGGATTAACAGTCCTCCGCTCTGCCAACTGAGCTACTCGCCAATGATTGAATACTACCTTGTGGGCTAGGCGGGATTTGAACCCGCATCCCTTTCGGGAGAGGATTTTAAGTCCTCCGTGTATGCCATTCCACCACTAGCCCCCTGCTGCTGGGCTACGCACCCCACGCTGTCAAAATGGCGCGTCGGGCAGGACTCGAACCTGCAATCGACAGATTAGAAGTCTGTTGCCTTATCCATTTGGCCACCGACGCATTTGTTGGTGGCCACCCCGAGTTCGTACTTTTCGGGGTGGCCACTTACAATCACTTTACCGGGCAGGCTCCAGTTGCGCAATTCTCTAAATCGAACTCTGCGTCAAACTTGCTCTGGACCAAAGGTAGGTCGAAATTAATCTTCGAAACAGTCTTCGTGTACTGCTCTTCCGTAATTTCCTCATATGGAGGTAGGGCAAAGTTGTGGTCACTATGCAAGAGGAACGAAACAGATTTTACGCCTTTGTCATAGTTCTGGCTCAACCATGACTTGATGTCATCAAGCTCTTCTTTACGGTAATAAACAGTCACAGAAACTGCATTATCTGCCCACTGTGTCTGCATTTTCTTAACCCACTCAAGCTGCTCGATTGCTGTCATATCTTTTGCGAGAATTGAACCCTCTGGTGACATGCAAGGGAATTCAACAACGAAACGCGTATGGTCCTCACGCCCATCAAGGCCGACGTCCCACTGAACCTTGTATCCACGCTTGCGGCATGCCTCAACCAATGGGTCAGAGGCACCGAACCGAACACGACGAATGTAGTGACTAGCAAAAGCTGGGTGAATTCCAGGAGTAACCCCAGGCAGCAGAGAAAGTGTGCCGGATGGCTGAACCGTCGTTATTCTGACTGACTCAGGGAAACCATTCTTTGCTGAATATTCCTTATCGATATCGCGCAAATATTGATAAGTGCCGTCGAGCCATGACAACTGCTTCTCCGTTGACTGAAGAACTCCAGTGATGCTCTGCCCAAGACGAGCGTTCTGACGAACAATCGAAGTTGTCTTCTCATATGGATAGGGCAGACGCGTGATGTGCTTCTGTGTCATGTAAAGCAAACGAGCAATGCTGTGCAACTGCTTCTCTGATGTGATATTCGGAAGGAAAACCGTTGCTAGATTGCACGACTCGCCGTCCCCAAGGGCAATTTCGGCACAAGGGTTGAAGCCCTCGATTGTTGGGTCTGGACGCTTCTCTCCAAGACGTCCATACGTGCGAGCAAGTTTTCTGTTTACCAAACCGTATGGTTCACCAGAACCGTCATAACCCTTCCATAGCTCGGAGGGGATTTCATTCCAGCCATCCGCGTAGAGGGAGTTGTTGCTGTTTGCTCTCCATGCCGGAATGGAACCAGACGCCCAGTTTTTGGCTCGGAGAAACAAAACGTCATCTGGGTCACCCATTGAAATCTGAGCCGAGCGGCGAGATGAACCAGAGACAACAATGCGCCCGATGATGTTGCAAATATCTAGCACGTCAACAGAGCGAAGTTTCTTGCCAACACGGTTGTCTAGCACTTTACAGATATCTGCTATTCCATCAATGAGCGCGCCAGGTCCGCTGGCAGTTCCACCAAACGTTTTGAGTGGTGCTCCAAATTCGCGAACCAGAATCGTGGAGTATGAGAATGACTTACCGGTGTCAAAGTATGACTTTAGTACGCCGTGAAGAAGGCGACGCCAACCGGTTCGTGAGTCCGGAACAATGATGTCCGCATCATTAGTGCGTTCATGCGTAATCGTTACACCTGTCTTGATTTTTGGCAGGTCATGAATCTTGGAGCGCTCAACAGAGAATCCAACACCACCGCCAAGCATGAGCATGTCAAACAAGAACTCAAAATCCTCGATTGTTTCAACGTTTACGAAATAACAGTTATTGAGCGATGCTCCACCAAACTTCTTAACCATAGGTGTTCCAAGTTGCCACAATGCTCGTCCGCTCATTGAGCAACGAAGGTTGTACATGTGGTCAAAAAGTTCTTCAGCTTCTTTTTGTGTGTAGGGGACTCCAATTTCAATTGCGCCATTTATAACGCGCTGGATTGTGTCAGCCCAGGTTTCGAGTGTTCCATCTTCTTTGGTGCGGCTATACGTACGGAGAAAAACAATCTCCCCCATGCCATTAAAACCCCAAGGTATTGGCTTGCCGTTATAGGTGTTTACAAATTCGTCGCTAATTACGCTCATTTTTATCTTTCGCTTGCTAGGTGTTCAACAGTGGAACACCGAGTGTAGCGCAAGAATGAATAGTGAAAAAGTCGAGGGACTATAGTAATTTTTAAATGAGTCCTAGATTTTTTGCTTCCTCAAGGGGTATGTGTTTCCCCTTCTTGTGGATAAGTATCCGCGTCACTAAACCGGGCGCAATTTGACGCTCTTCGTAATAATCTTCTTCAACATAAAAAGTCAGTTTTTTATCCAGGGTTGAATTTGTATTGAACCCCCAAATAGTTTCTGGCGGACCAGAATCCCCGGTGCAGTCACCAGTTGGGTGACCACAAACAAGACATGGCTTCCTAGCCGCCCTCAAATACGGGATGCCATGAATCTCCCCAGACTCGGATTCCTCCCCCCCAAAGGCAGGGCTATCGTAGAATGCTCCCATAGTCAATAAATTATACGTCAAAAAATTCTTGCATTAGAAAGCCGATTTCATTTATTTCATCCCTGACTTGCACCAAGTGGGCCGACGTAACCTCTTCTACTGGCTGCACCATGAGTGACCTGCGAATCATGGTTGGGTATTTGGCGTTCTTGATGTGGGAGTCGGCCTTTTCTGGATAAACCAAAATGTCGTTCCACATTACGTTTTTCCCAACACCCATCCTGTATGGTGCGGCAACCATTGACACTGGACTAATCCTTCCACCATCATCTAGTCCGGCGTGCATGACGGTGAGGCACTCCATGACTGGTTTTGTTGGGTCCACGAAGGCCTCGGCAAGGTCGGTGTCCCCAGTGGCCGCCCTGTCCAGGGAGCAGTAGCCCTCAGAAACCATGGTTATCGCCGTAATCCACCAATACTGCCTAAGGATGCTACATAGGTTCATGGACGCGGCAAATCGGTCCTCTTTGTCGCTCTTGGAGAGGGATTCTCCCATCTGGCAAATCAGCCCCAAACTGTCTCCCACCCATCCTAAAAAATGGACAGCCAGCTCCTCGCCAACACCGTGTTCCTTGACAGCCTCATCCTTGGCCATCTGTCCAGATGTTAGGGCGAGGGCCATCTTACTTATTTCACTGACGTACTCCTGCACAGAAAGATACTAAATCCCCTTTTAAAATTTTTCCGTAAATACTTAATCGACGAATATTTGCAGACAACAGCACTCTTGTGTATTAGTATTTCCGGCATGGCCAATGACAAAAAACCAGCAAAAAAGACAGCAGCCCCAAAGAAAGCTGCACAGAAAAAAGCCCCAGTAAAGAAGGCTGCTCCGGCAAAGAAGGCTGCTCCGGCAAAGAAGGCTGCAGCATCCAAAACTTCAGCAACCCCCAAGACGGTGGAAAACGTTTCTTTTGAGGCTTCCATTGCTCCCGTGACACACAGCAAGCCAATCATTCAAAATAACATCATTCAAAATAAGATGATTGAACAAACCACCCCAGCGAAGCCAGCAAAAAAGCGCTCACTGTTTAGCCGACTCTTCGGTCGCTAAAAAAATACATGACCACGGAGCGAAGAAAAGCTCCAAGACGGTCTGTCACAAAAATTGAGAGAGCTGGTTCTTGGGGTAACGTCATCTACAGACACTTTCTCTCCTGTGGTCACGTCGAGGAGCGCAAACGTGCGGCTTCAACGCCAGAACTTGCGTGCACGTGGTGTCCCAAGGCTGAACAAAAAGAACAAGAGATAAAGGCGCTTTCACGCCCTGGGATACTTGTTGCCTACGAGCCAAATCTTGCCGACCAAGAATTAAAAATAGAATCATCGAGAGCCGCAATAGCACAGAGACTCGGTGTCCCACTTGATGCTGTAGATATTGCTTCAGAAGATATTGCTGGCGAACTGATTATCAGGAGCGCAACTATTTACTTATCTGCACGAGATGTAGCAAGGATTGTTGACAGCAGGTAGCATTCACAAACAGGTTGAACTGAACATGGAGGGGCAATGTACGAAGAAGTAATCTACGGAATAAACAGGATTACAAGAATCGATGAGCCCCCGCGAGATGGCGCATGCAAGGGTCATGACCCAAGAATGTGGTATCCACACGCATCTCGTAGTGATGAAGGCAACTACTCAGAGAATTACAAAAAGGCTATTGAGGATGGGAAAGCGGCGAAGAGGATTTGTCTCGGCTGTATCAAAAAACTTGAATGCCTCAGTTATGCGTTATATCATGAGGGGCATGGAATATGGGGAGGAAAGACTGAGCGTGAACGGAACGCCATTAGACGACTTCTCAAAATTCAAATGGTTCCTCGTGAGCCCTTTATCATGGTCTCGCGTGAACAGGTGGCCTTGAGGGATGAGTAATCACCCATCAGAACAAACAGAGAACTTCCTTAGCAGACTTCAAAATGTAAGAAAGTCTGGCAAGGGTTGGGTTTCTAGTTGCCCCTGCAGAAGTGATGACGACAACCCATCGCTTTCAATCTCTGAGGGTAACGATGGTCGTGTTCTCGTAACTTGTCACCGTGGTTCTGGCTGCAACTTTGAGCAGATTTGTGATGCTGTTAGTCTCAAACCAGCAGACCTTATGCCACCGAGTTCTGAAAGCTTTTCTATCGATAGATTCGGCAGTAAAGCGCCAGCACCAATCCGCACTCTCAAGCAACCAGAAAAAACAGAAAAAAATCTGAATATCCTGCCGCAATCTAAACCAAAGTTTGTTGAGTCATACGACTACCTGGACGAGAACGGTGTTTTACTTTTTCAGAAACTGCGCTACGTGGATGAGAATGGCAAGAAAACCTTTAGGCAAAGGAAGCCTGATGGCGCTGGTGGATGGGAGTACTCGCTTGGCGACATACCTCGACCTCTTTATAATCTCCCAGCAGTATTGACAGCAAAGCAGCAAGGCTTCCCTATCTGGGTTGTTGAGGGCGAGAAGGATGCCAACACCCTCATTGATGTTGGGATTATCGCAACCACTATGCCTAATGGTGCTGGTAGCTGGATGGATATCCACACAGAAGCCCTAGCGGGGGCAACAGTAGAAATCATTGCTGACAATGATGAAGCGGGCAAGAAGCACGCACAACAGGTGCTTGATGAATTAACCAACGCTGGGTGTAGTGCGCAGGTTTGGTATACACCCAAGCACAAAGACATTACGGACCATCTTTCCGCCGGCCTAGGAATCGATGACCTTGAGTATATGGAAAGCTTTAGCGAAGAATCGTCTAGCACCACCCCACTCATAGATGAAGTAATAGAGGTAGAAGAACTTTCACCAGAAGAGCAGGCATTACACAAGCTGCAAGAACTTCTGCAAAGAGATGATATCGATATAAAGCAGAAGATTTTAAAGAGCAATCTAATTCTTTCGACGGCTACTGTTTCTTTCGTTCTCGACACAGGAAGGCTCGTTCACTGGAATGACTTCCTCCAGGAGACAACTGGTGAAAAGTATGAGTGGGTAATCCCTGGTCTGCTGGAGCGTTCCGAAAGGGTTATTGTTGTTGCCGCAGAGGGTGTTGGTAAAACAATGCTCGCACGACAAGTTGGGATTCTTTGTTCTGCCGGCATTCATCCTTTTTCTTTCCAGCCGATGCCAAGAATTAAAACACTTACTGTTGACCTAGAAAACCCAGACAGAATTATTCGTAGAACATCTCGCGGAATAGCGGAGAGAGCCATGGGAATGGCACGCACATCCAGACTTGACGCTCACCTGCTGACCAAGCCATCGGGAATGGACCTACTCAAGGCCGCAGATAGGGCAATACTGGAAGAAGCACTGGATGAGGTGAGGCCAGAGCTCCTTGTTATAGGACCTCTATACAAAGCATTCCTAGACCCAGGTGGGAGAACATCGGAATCAATTGCTATTGAGGTCGCCAAATATCTTGACACAATCAGGACCGTGTACAGATGTGCCCTATGGATTGAGCATCACGCACCATTGGGTACAAGTATGTCAAGCAGAGATTTAAGACCATTTGGTTCTGCCGTATGGTCCAGGTGGCCAGAATTCGGTATCTCGTTGCAGCCAGACCCAATGGCTCTCGGTGATTACGTCTACGATGTTAGACATTTCCGAGGTGCCCGTGACGAGCGTCAATGGCCGACTAAAATGAAGAGGGGAAAGACTTTCCCATTCGAGGTGCTCGAATTCATGACGGTCGGCAAAGACAAATGAGCGAAGACAACAAGCCAAAACCAATACAAACGAAAGAATTCCTCAATGAGAGGGATATGCGCATTTTTAAGATGCGTCAGGCCGGCACGTCCGTAAACGAAATAGCCAGAAGATTTGGTATGTCGACCAGTTCTGTCTCTAGGTCAATTCAGAGACAGCTAGAAAAGATGAATCGCGAAACCATCCTTGCTTATCCAGAGGTTCTTCGAATGGAGCTAGAAAGATTGGACAACCTCCAGCAGGCAATCTGGCCAATGACACAGCACCGAAGAGTCCAGATGGATGACGGAACAGAAATGCAAGTTGAACCAGACCTAAAAGCAATACAGCAGGTTCTTTCTATTATGGATAGAAGAACAAAACTTCTTGGCATGGAACAGACGAACTTGAATGTCAATGTGGATACAAATAGTTCAGCAATACGTGCAGTTATCGCTGGGCAGCCAGGACTGAATAAACCAGCCACGGGATTCGATGCCGAATCTGAAGCAAAGAAACTTCTGGAACTCATGGCCATTGCTGGCGTTCTGCCAGAGGGGACGATTAAGTCTCTCCTGGGTGCTGACCAAGCAGAGATTATTGATGCCGAAATAGTTGGGATAGAAGGTTCCGCTACGGACGAGTATCTTGAGATAGGTTATGATGAAGACGAGGACGGCGATGAGCAATAACCCAGAACATTCAAATATTCGCGCAGCAATGGACAAGGTTGCGGAATCTATTGAGCCGACCATTGCTACAAGCAATATTGACGAAGAGGGGCCAGCCGACAAGCAGGTCCTCATACGGACAAATGAAGCAGAAAGAGAGCGCTGGAAAAGCGCAGCTGAAAAAGAAGCAATGACACTCTCTGCATGGATTCGTAAGGCATTGAATGAGTCAGCCTCAAATGTCCTTGACTGCCCTCACCCGATTGACCTCATCCGCTTCTATCCATGGGCCGGCGGCAAAAAGGTTTGCACCCGCTGCCGTCAAAGGTTATAGCACTAAATTACCTAAATTTATTGAGCACCAAAGCAATGGTATTATTGCTTTGAATGTCTGAGAATAAAGAATTCCCTATTCCCTTTGATGAGTCACGTCGTGGAAAGCGTGCAGGTCATGAGGAGAAGTCAATTGGCCGTCGACTCCTTGGTCGCGCAATAGATAGACCATCAATTGGAAGAAATAGGGGTCGAAACAACAATGTTGACCTACCCACTGGGGGCAAGCCAGGAAAACGCCGCCCAACGGGAACAACGAGAGACATCGACGGCGATGGCTGGGTTGATGAAGGAACCACGAACCCCAGATGGATGGGGGTCCCGAGCGGGAATGGGAACAGCCCTGGGGTACCTAATAGGAATAGAAAAAATCCCAACGTAAAACCAAACGCCCCTAAGTCAAGCCGCGAAATAGAGTCAATATTTCTTTCCAGTGGGAAACTTCGCGAGCGTCCAGTAGTCGAAGAGATAGACAGAAACCTGAAAGATGGCTCACTTAGCACCTCTCCCAACAAGGGAATTATTGGTATGCGTGATGGCGGATTTTCGGTCGCAAAAAAGCCAAGTGAGTCTGATTCATTTCTACGTCAGGAATACCGTGAATGGTCAATCGGTGACGAGAAGGTTATCTTCGGCATACCAGAACGCCCTGCATCAATGGCCGATGACCCCGGTTACTACGACGGTGATGCAAAAATCGTACCCATGAACCCTTATGTTATTTCAGGATTGCCAGCAGACTCCAAAGAGGGGCAAGAAATAGCAAAAAAGTGGGCTTATGCGAAATCGTCAGCAGAAGTTGCCGGCGACGAAGAACCTACATACATAGAGGCACTTCTATATGCTGGGTCGCGTGGTGACTCCGAGGCAATGAGCATATTCGATGAATTTGCCAAAGTGGGAAAAGCTGCTGCAGATAAGGCAAAAGAAGAAAGAGCTGCGACATATCTTCAGTCATACAACAGAGAAGATGTTCAGCAGGACCTAAAAAGAGCCGGTCTCGACAACCTCTCGATTGATGATTTATATCTAGTTCATGAAACCAAATATGAACCGGAATTCGACGAAGATGGCAACTTGATGCTTAGGCCTCTTGGTGATTGGGTTCTCAAGAATCTAGATGGCCAGGATGCAACATACGATAGGGAAACAATTCATTTTGCAATGAACCACCTTGCCGGCGGCCATCTTATGAGGCAGAGAAACGACGAGGGTGAAAACAGGTACATCATAGTATCCAAGCTTTCAGACGTTCTTGAAATGAACCCCGGCTCCATTGATGCCTTAAATCCTGTAGATGTTGGGCTCGTTCCACCACCCAATGAACCATTGAGGCTTCCAAAGAAATCCATAAAAGTTTTAGAAAATCCAGATACGGAAGACGTCGACTCCCTTGTGTCACAAACTCTCAGGGAAATGGGTGCAAAACACATATTCACTGCGGGTGAGTACGGGAATAAAACCGAAACAAGTGCAATTCTAAAGATTGCCTCAGAACTAGGCGCAAATGTTGAGCTTCACGCAAATACACCGAGTGGTTCAATTGAGCAAATTGACAAGGGCACAAATTTATCTGGCTCTTTCATTGGTGCCAACTGGCTTGGTGAAATGAGCGAAAACTCAATAGCGCGACTCGGCAATAATTCAAAATGGCACGGATTAAAGGAAACCGGCTACTCGATGCGCCGAGACGAATATGAAGATTTGCTAAATTCAAATTCTGGGAAGCTCGGTTCTGACACTGGTAGAAGTGAGGTTCTTTTTAGCGGCAAAGCTCCACAGTATCCACGTCCACCGGCATACGGTCCACTTATTGGCGGAGCGGAAGAATATTTCGATGGAGTTAAAGACTGGCAAGAATTCGCAGAAAAGTACCGTGGCCGAGATGTTGTATGGATTGACTATGAAACAACTGGGTTAGTTTTTGATGAGTTTGGCAAAAGCTCGGCAAATGGCAAACCGGTTCAGCTTGGTGCCGTCAAAGTAAGAGATGGCAAAATAGTTGACCGATTTAATGTATTTATAAATCCAGGCGAACCACTTGGCGAATGGTCGAGACAGTATCTCCGTGGTCCAGGTGGTGAGAACCTTACTGACGAATGGCTATCTACTCAGATGTCTTTATCTGACGCTCATAGACAATTTGCTGAGTTTGCTGGAGCTGGTGCAATACTTGGCCTCCAGAATGCAGCTTTCGATAAAAACGTTCTCGAAGATGAACTCAAGGAAAACGGCATAGATTGGCAACCAACTGGGTACATCGACACCATGGACATGTCCGCCATGACCTTGCCAAAGTGGACGCCAGAAAACCAAGATGGGCCATCAATGGTCGGCCGCGACGGAGAAAGACGTGCATCCAGCAGTCTTAAGGCCATAACGGAATACCTGGATGTCGAGCTTGGTGACAAGCACCACACAGCCGACGCTGATGCTGAAGCGGCAGCCATGGTTATGGAGAACCTCATTGCTAGGGCCATAGAAAATGGCTGGACAGCTGACGCAATAAAGCCAGATACGCGACGCGAGTTTGTGGAGAAGCGTAAAAAAGAATTTGACGAAAAAGTAGCAAAATTTGAAGAAGACAAGAAGTCTTACCTTGACGCGTTAGCCAATGAGTCCGATGGAGACAAACTTTCATCTGGGGCAACCAAGACAAAAGCACGTAAATACGGAGATAGCAAACCTGGCGGTGAGGAACGATTTATTAGAAATAGTTCAACATGGCTAAAAGGCTTAAGCTCAAAACAGATTGCAGAGCTTGTTGTTCCCGAATCCCATGAACAGTACATAGAAATGCTGCTTGATGATTACTTCCCTGCCCGAGATGGTGAAAATCCAGGCTTTGTGGATGCATTTAAAAACAACTTGATTGAGTCAATGAAGAGGAGTCCGTGGATTAAGGGCGACTACTCAGAAGAATCGACTGAAAAGATTAGAGAACTTGTTGAGTCTTCTCTTGAGGCCAGCCCGTCACTGAAGTGGGCATTTGAGAACTTTGGTGCCCCCATGTTTGTGATGCTTACGCCAGAAGGTGCATCGCTTTATGAGAATCAGCCAGCGCTAAAGGCTAAAAGAGAACAAATAATGCAGTCTCGTGGTTTAAAAAGTGAGCCGTTCGTTAGGGGTATACAATTCACTGGCAAAGACCTTATTTCATTCAATAGAAAACTGATTGTTGACCAGATGTCAAATGACCCAGACTTTGAGACATCCCCATTGATTGCAGATGCCAATCACGTTGTTAGACCGGGAAGGGCAAATATTGACATAGCAGCATCATCTACGCTTTCTCACGAGTATGGCCATTGGCTTCAGAAAAGAGCACTGCGCGAAAATGAGCGCACGGCGAAATCAGTTACCGGAGTCAAGTACGGCGGAGAACAAGTACCTAGCTCTAGAATGCCACTTGTTATAAGAATTGCTGAAATGTATGAAAATGCCGAAGTTGATGAGTTGATTGGCAAAGCTCACAGGGACGGAATGCCCCTAGAGGCGACTCCATCAATACCAAGAACACTAACAACGTATGCCCACACAAACGGCAGGGAGATGATTGCCGAGGGATTCAGTGCATTCTTTCATCCAAATCCAGATGTCAAGAATCAGGCAATCAATAAAAAACTGCTAGATGATGTTTATCGAATGCTTGGTCTGGAACCCGGCGAAGCACCGTGGTCGGCTTAGTAAAATACAGAGGAAATACAAATGAGAGAATTTAAATCAGTAGGCGAATCAGCGGCATGGGTTGAGGAAAGTATCGACTCGTTCGTTAATGAAGCTCCAGAAATTCTGGTTAAAGCCGCAAACATGACATACACAAAGCCAGAATTGCGTGAACGTCTGAAAAAAAGAATTATGGCTGGGTCTAAAGGTGGCAAACCAGGGCAATGGTCAGCCAGAAAAGCACAGATGCTCGCAATGGAATACAGAAAAGCTGGTGGCGGATACAGGGGCAAGCTGGGAAAGAATCAGCGTTCGCTAAAAAAGTGGACAAAAGAAAGATGGACGACATCAGATAATAAGCCAGCTATCAGAAAAGGTGGGACGAGGAGATACCTCCCTGCTAAGGCATGGTCTAGGCTTACCCCAGCACAACGAAGAGCCACAAATCGTAAAAAAATTCTTGGCAGCCGTAGAGGCGAACAGTTTGTTAGAAATACAGAAGCAGCAGAGACTGCCGGAAGGAATGCGAGAAGTTAAAATGGGTAGGTCGTTTGACCAGGATGATGATGAGTACATCGAGCTACTAGCCGAGTACGAAAGATACGTAAAGTCAAGCCCTGGGGCATATGAAGACTTTGATGATTGGCTAGAAGTTGAATACGGCCAGTCAAAGAAAAAAGTCATAAAACGAACAAGAAGACGAGAAAGGGAGTAGATATGACAACTCCATGGATTGGTCTAGATGACGCTGACCTCGACTATGTTGCAGAAATTGGCGACACCGAAAGACGTGAAGGCTACGAAGAGATGATGGACATGATTGCCATCTACGAGCACACAAAGAATAGGCTCGCCAAAAAAAGTGGTAGCGAAAATGAAAGCGATGAGGCCGAGTAATACTCGACCCCACCGCAATCAACTACTTACGAGTGCTTTTTGTCCTTTTTGCGGGGGAGTTTTCTGAAGCAAGAGCCTTGAGTTCCTGCTCATAAATTTCCGTGAACTCACCCGAGTGTCTGTTCTTTAGAACCAGGTGTGCTCTCCTGCGCGCCTCTTGACGAACAGCATTTCTAGCCTGAGATTCTGCCTTTTGTTCCGGAGTATGGCGAGGCCTTCCTCTACCCATTCCCTTTTGCTTGAGCTTGTCATATTCAGACATGTCTATAACTCCCCTTTTCAGTAGGTGTTTTGTTTAGGTGTTGACATAGTAACCAGTATGTCCTACCGGGACAACCCCAATCAAAGAAATATTTTTAGAACACAAAAAAGGGGTCCACCGCAGGTTTTCCCACGGTGGACCCCTTCGGGGGGGGCTATATCAGAAGGGCTCTTCTGATGAGTCCATGCCAGGGATTGTTGAGGCACCAACGCCAGCCGGGGTGGCTGGACGCTGACGACGCTGCTGATTGCCCTGTGGGCGCTGCTGACCGCCCTGCTGCGTGTTTCCACTAGAGGTACGGCGGGTAACCTCTTCGATTGAACGGGTGGAAATTCCAACCTCCTCGGCAACTAGCTCAATGAATGAGCGATTATTGCCTTCCTTGTCCTCGTATGAGCGCTGTTCAAGGCGACCATATACGATGACTCCGATTCCCTTTTCGAGGGTTTTGGCTGCGTTCTCTGCGACATATCGCCATGCGGCAACATTAAAGAAGCTGGTCTTTTCCTGCTTGGCACCATCATTGTCGTACCAGATGTGAGAAGCGGCGACTGTGAAAGTCAGCTTCATCTGGCCTGAAGTGGTGAATGTTGCCTCTGGGTCAGCGGTAAGATTACCGATGACAGTGATTGGTGATGTATTCATTTTTCTCCTGAACTCACGGGTTGGGACATCACTATATCCACGGATGTAGTACGCTGTCAACCATGCCGAACCCAGAAGCAAAACTTAAACTTAGTGACAGTATTTATAACGTAATTTATGAAGTTATCGATAAAGGTGACGGCAGTCAGGACGACCTCATGGAGGCAAGACTTTCAGCAGAAGACCTGTCGATGATGATTGTCGATTCAGTTTTTTCTGACATATCAGAATCACTTGACGCATCGGGCGCTATCGTCGCTACACTGAATACCACTGGTCCGCTCGACGAAGAGTAAATCCAGCCCCAACAAGAAGGTACTAACTGTGGCTGCTGAATTTGACATACCTGCACGGACTTTTGACTTCAGGGCAGACCTTGCATACGGACAAGAGGGGGAAACTCTTGTATCCGGATTCCTTGATTCGCTTGAGGGTGGAGATTTTGAAGTAAAAAGCGACCGATACAGAAATGGGCGTATGGTTGTCGAAACCAACCAAAACCCCAGGGGGTTGCGAGTTGATGGCGAGCAAGTATGGGTTCCTAGCGGAATCAACATTACGACTGCTAAGTGGTGGGTTTACATATATTCTCCGGACGGAGCATTTGTAATTATCTCTGTATCCAGATTAAAAAGATATCTCCGTGCTAATACTGCACTATTTAATGAGTCAACAAAACGCAACCTTGGTGGTGCGGATAATCCAGCTCGCGGTTTTCTGTTGATGACAGAAAATGTTCTTGACATGTTGACAAACTCAGCATACGATTAGCTCATCTACTAACACTCTGGAGGGGAAGTGCAGACATTCGTTCCTTATGCGGATATTTGTGAATCTGGAATGGTTCTTGATAGAGCCCGTCTCGGCAAACAGCGAGTTGAAACATTTCAACTTATTCGCTGCAATCTCGATGTGTCACTTGGGTGGAAAAATCATCCAGCGGCAAAGATGTGGGCAGACAACATTAACGGCCTAATTGCTTATGGTGTCGCAATTTGTGATGCATGGATAGCAAGGGGGTATAAAGACACATGTCGGGAAAAGATTCTCTCCTACGGAGAGCCGGACGCATCTGATATGCCTTTTTGGTGGGGAGACGAGCGAGTCCACTCATCGCATCGTGCAAATCTACTGAGAAAAGATTTCAGTCATTATTCCCAGTTTGGATGGGGCGAAAATCCCGAGATGCCGTATTTCTGGCCCGCCTAGGATGTATAGTCAAATCATGATTACCGAATTAACTCCAGACACCTACGACGAACTTGTCGGCTCCTCCCAGACTCCGGTAGTAGTTGATTTTTGGGCTCCATGGTGTGGTCCATGTAAGCAAATCGCTCCAGTCTTGGAAGAAGTTTCTGGTGAGATTTCATCAGAAGTAACAATCTTCAAAATGAACATCGAGGATTATCCGGAGTTCGCTGTTAAGTACGACATTAAGTCAATCCCGGCTCTTGTCGTCATCAAGGAAGGCTCATACGTGGGTAGGGTTCCTATTACTGGTTATGGGAAAAGCAGTCTCATTGAACGAATACGAATAGCCATAGCTGACAATTAAAAATCAGCTTTGGCTGAAGTATCGGCTCACTCTTATAAAGTGTAGAAACCGTAGGGGTACACGTGGGTTCAAATCCCACCTTCAGCACTGAGGAATTATGACCAATAACAAACAATACACAAAACTTGTTCTTCATGTCTCAGAGGAGCTGAATCAACGCATTCAGGATGCCGCAGCAAAAAACAAATTGTCCACTGGCTCAGTTATTAGGGAGGCACTTGTCAAGTACCTTGACGATTCGGAAAAGGGAAAGAAGTGAGCAACACTGTTTTTGTCTTGGCCATCTTTGCTTCACTCGCCGGCCTGTGGGGTGGCTTAAGGGCGGTTGGTGCATTTCTAGAAACAGCGAAATGCGCCTCTTGTGGTTACTACAGGCCGAGAGAGTACATGGTCATCATTCGCCTGGACAATGGCAAAACCGCATACGTGTGCGATGAGCCTGGTCGGTGTATTGCGAGAATTGAAATTTCCCAAAAACCTAGATAAAGTTTGCCGTGCGCGTCAACTAGCCAATGTCGCATAATAAAAATTGAGGGGAATTAATGAGTATGAAATTGGTCGAATTTAATGGTGGTCAGGCAGTTTTTGTGCGATGGCAAACAAGAAAACCCCAAGCTGGTGACCACATGAATATCTACTATGGCGAAGAAAAAATGCCAGGAAGACAAGTAGAGAAGAGACTCATACTGAAGGAACGCATTCACTCTCGGCCGTGGGAAACAGATAACAACATGACCGAAGAATGGTGGACATTCGTTGAGGTGTCCGAGTCGGAATTCCAGAAGACCCAGGTTCATGCATCAAGAAACAAATTAATAGCAGAGACTCACGATAGTTTGTTTTAATAAGAACTCGGGGCGCTTAGCTCAGCGGTAGAGCAACTCGTTTACACCGAGTAGGTCGGGGGTTCGAGACCCTCAGCGCCCACATATGACAAATAAATTTATCCAGGTTGAACTTTCCTGGCACGAATATGCGATGGCATCCGAAATCGGTCGCTTGCGACAATTAACTTCGATACGTCGCGGCAGTGCCGATAATCATGGTTTTACAGGGCTGGGATGGAGCGAACATATCGAAGGTGCCTGTGGAGAGATGGCTGTTAGTAAGTTCCTTAACGTTTACTGGGATGGTGGGATTGACACGTTTAAAGACGCCGATGTCGGAGCAACAATACAGGTTAGAACTAGGTCATCGCACTCATATGAACTCATAGTAAGGCCAGACGACTACGACGATGATATTTATGTTCTGGTGACCGGAAAATGCCCTGTTTACAGAATTTGGGGATACATTTCCGGCCTTGAGGCAAAGAATAGCAATTACCTCCAAACGCACGGAAATAGGCCAGCTGCTTATTTTGTGCCCAAAATTGCACTTAAGGAGATAAGTGAACTAGCTTCCAAAAACTAGGGCCCTTAGCTCAGTTGGTTAGAGCGCCGGACTCATAATCCGTTGGTCGTGGGTTCAAGTCCCACAGGGCCCACTAACATAAGAATCTGGAAGAGTGGCAGAGCGGCCGAATGCACCTGTCTTGAAAACAGGAGTCCGTTTGCGCGGACCGGGGGTTCAAATCCCTCCTCTTCCGCCAGTACACAAGGATGACACTGTGAATAAGCGATTGACCATCGTTATTGGGTTCAGTTTTCTGCTTGCATCGTGCAGCTCGAAAAGTGTTGACATTCAGCAGACTTCAACCACAATTGAAGATAAAACAGCAATATCCATTACAACGAGGTCTGTTGGTAGCGGCAAAGAAGCCGTTACCTATTATGTTGCGGAAGTGGAGCTTGGAGACCCGCGAGATATGGGTTCAATGGTCGCCAGGGGTCATACATCTGAGGTGGCAAGAGATGCCGGGGCAGAGCTGGCTATCAATGGTGATTTCTTTACATATCGAAATAATGGCGTGATTATCAGGGGTGGAAAAGTCCTCATAAACAAGCCGAAGCGTGATGGGATGTCCATAACTTCATCTGGGGAAATGATTATCTACAAAGAAAAAGAAATATCCGTAGAGTCACTTAATGCGGCTGGTGTCCTAAATTCATTTTCATTCGGGCCAGTGCTCATAGATGAATGGCAAATTCCAGAAGGCATCGACGACTATTACGAGGTCGATACTGGCAGGTCTATAAATGGCCGACATCCAAGAACAGGGATTTGTATGGTTGAAAAAAATAAGTTTGTACTTATAGTTGTTGATGGTAGAAGCCCTGGATACAGCATGGGCATGACTCTTGGGGAGTTCGCTGAACTATTCGCTTCTCAGGGTTGTAAAACCGCCTACAACCTTGATGGTGGGGGCTCGTCCGTGATGTACAGCAAGGGTTTGGTAGTAAATAACCCACTTGGCAGGGGGAGAGAGCGCACAAACGGTGACATTATTTACGTCACCAGTGGCTAGTCGTGTTGATGTTGTCAACAGATGCATGTAATATTCCAAATACCTAGACCCATGGAGGGTAATTCAATGAAGAAGAAAATCATTTCTGTAGCGATTGCTTCTAGCGTTTTGCTTGCAGCATGCAGTAGCTCTTCCGATGACGCAGAGCAAGCCAGTACAACAACTGAACCACAGGTTGAAGAGGTCCTGACCCTTGTCGCGGTTGGTGACATTTCCTGCAGTCAGGCGCAAAGGAATTCTGGAGATTATGACTGTGCTGATGAGCGGGTGGCTCAGTTAGTAAGAACCATTGACCCCGACTATGCCCTTCTTCTTGGGGATATTCAGTACAACAGCCATACGGTTGAAAACTTCGATAGAAACTTCGGCATTATTTGGCAAGACATTATTCCAATCTCAATGCCCATCCCTGGGAATCATGAGTATGCAGAAGGTGGGGCGCGTGGTTACTACGCCAAGTGGGGTGAGCGCTTTGGAACATCCGGGTATTACTCAAGACTTCTCAACAACGACTGGGTTCTTGTTGGCCTTAATACCAATGACCAGTGCAGTGACGTTGACTGTTCTCGTGATTCAGAGCAATACGCATGGTTCGGAGCTGAGCTAAACAAATATGGTCAGCAGTGTGTAATTCCAATGATGCATCAACCTAGATACTCTTCAGGAAACCATGGCAGCAACATGGTTGTTTCCGAAATCTTTGACCTGATGGATGGCAATAATGTTCCGCTAGTGCTTACAGCGCATGACCACCATTATGAGAGATTTGAGACCTATAAGGGAATAGACATGGAGCCAATTCAGTTTGTCGTTGGAACTGGCGGTAAGGGTCTCAGAAGTGTTGGTCAACCAATTCCAGGGTCAATGAAGATGATTGATGATGAGCATGGAGTACTTGTTCTCGAGATTCGTGGAAAGACTGTCAATACATATTTCATTGATATTGATGGAAATATCCTGGACTCGCGTTCAATCACCTGCACCAAGTAGGGTGCTAGTGTTTTTCACATGCCAGAACTGAATGCCAATATTCCCGCAATCGAATGTTACGTACGTGGCAATTATCTAAGGAATCAGAAAGATTCACACGATAAATACTTCCCATGCATGATTTTTGGTGTTGCCTCAATACAGGGACGGAGCCCTCTATTTCACTTTCTAATGGAGGATGGTGGTGTTTGGTGGAGAATGCCAATAAGTGCATTCTGTGCAGAACCGGGAACAAAAGAGGTTGATATTCACGAACTTGTTCTTTGGAACTCATTCAGCCCATATGTGACTGTTACGGAATTCCAGGCCATGAGGAACATGAGAATGACGTATGTCTCCAGGTCTGGAGAGTTTGTCAGTGGTAAATACCTGTTCACTCTTGATTGGCATCACCCCGAGGACAACCAGACAAATGCTGGATTCAGCATGAATCCGGGGCAACACAAATGTGGCCATGTAATTCTAAGAGATGATGGCAATTTTGCAATTCAGCCAAATAATAGGGTCAGAATGTTTGACCCGTCATTTACAACCAAAAAAGGTAACTTGATTGACCGTCTAATAAATACTAGACAATGGGATGTCGAGGATGCCTCTAAGTGGAGAACGTCCGACGATGACAGATATCATTACGGGATAGATACCGAGTAACAAATAGGGCGAGTGGCGGAATTGGCAGACGCGCTGGTTTTAGGTACCAGTTCTTAGGAGTGAGGGTTCGAGTCCCTCCTTGCCCACAACAAGAAACAGAAGGAGAGGAAAGTGACACAAGATAACAATGGGTACAACATGAATGACCTTCATAAAGATATTTGGTCTTTATATCGTGCTGGACTAATTGAAGCTCGAATACGTGAAGATGGTGAATGGATTTTCAGTATCAGCGATAAAGCCGCATCCATGACCGAAGATGAACTTCGCAACACCGTGGAAAGCATGGATGATTACGAGATTGCTGATGATGACAATGGGTGAGGGGTCGGTCACCTATTCCCGCTACCTACAGACTCAGCATAGGCTTGAGCAGTGGAAGATTCTTGCAGAAAAAATGTTTCTTGTAGCATATGCACGTGGCGCAACCGAAGAAGAGTTGAAGCCATTTTTTGACATGCGAAATCACGAAATGGACGAATAAAGAATGAACCTAGAGGACCACTTAGTTGAACTGCATTGGGAACATGGGCTTAAGTCATTTCTCACAGCTGCCGAAACAATCACTAATCTAAAAAACGAAGTTCAGATGTGGAAAGATATCGCTGGATTTCTTGCCACCATCATCGGGGAGAATAAGTACCTCGGTGAACAGCACTCCTCGCTGGAGCAGGTTATCGATTACGCAATTTATTCACAGGGGCAAAAGGAATCAAAAAACTCTTAGTCTTTTGAGGTGAGCCTTCTGCGAATCGCAACAATCAAAAGACCTGCAGCCACCAGAAGTGCAGCTACCCTCATTGGTGAGCGGCTATTGGCTCCAGTTTCCGGAAGCGGTCCATGCTCATGTGACGAGTGGTCATGGGTTGTTGTTGGGGAATCCACTGGCGGCTCAACGGTGGTTGGAACAGGAACTGTTGTTTCCGGTTCTGGAATAGTTGTCTCTGGCACGGTTGTTTCTGGAACGGTGGTTTCCGGAACGGTTGTTTCCGGAACGGTAGTTTCTGGCACGGTTGTTTCTGGAGCTGGAGCCCAGGTCACCGTAATAGAAACGGTCTTAACAACACCGTTAACGGTTGCTGTTGCCGTATAAACATTTGTTCCAGTTGAAGACGTATTAATTGTTATTGTTGCTATTCCGGAAGAATCGGTTGTTGCTGTAAATGTTTGACCAGCATCTGGTCCACCGGTAACTGTGATGCTTACAGAGACGCCAGTCTGTGGCACACCAGCAAGCGTCTGGGCCGTGGCGGTAATCGTTAAAGGTGTTCCGGCGGCTGGATTATCTGGACTAATAGACAAGGTGAATGAGCTTGGTAGTGAAACTTCTCCACCACCAACGGAAACAGCAACACGTGGTGAGGTTGGGCCTGGATATGGGTAGTCAACCAGGGTCTTTAGTGTCCCAAGATTTCCAGTGAAATACCCATGCCAGCAGGCTGCAACAATTGAGTTAGTTAGGCCGAAGTCCGTGTTTCCATCAGCCGTCGCCTCTGGACCACCATTGCATCCTCCGTCATTGAATACAGCACCAGGAAGAAGGGCGGTAAGCCAACCATATGGATTGTAATTTGCAAACAATCCGCCACCAGAATTAACGAAGTCAGCTATTTTCTCTGCATTGGCGGTGAATATTGAGCTGACTGCACCAGAGCGACTCCAATCATCAGGAATCCATAGCATTTTTGGCGGAGCAGAGGAGATGGTGGTTGAAAAGAAGGTCTCTAACTCTGCAGCCGTCGTAATAAACTCATAAACTGGAGCTGTAGAAAATTCAGAAGAAAAATCACCGCTTAAGAAGGTGTTCCAGTTTCCTCCACACCCACCCGCACTTAATGGGTTAGAGATTCCAAGAATTGCAATCTTCCCGGTGTTTGACGGCATTATTGACTGGTCATAAACACTTTTCAGGACCTTGGCAATGTATTGGTCGGTATTTTCGTTATATGACGCGTGACAAACGGGGTCCATTCCATCAAGAACAATAGGCCCACCACTGCTAGCACTTGCATAAACTGTTGATTTTGGAGCTGATTGGGTTAACCCAACAGCTGCCGTAAGAAGAAGGACGATAGCTAGCGCAGCACTTTTGAGGTTACGTGATTTAAGGAGCATAATATCCAATTCTGTTCTAGTAACAACGAACAATTAATAATAACATTCTGAAAATAATCACGGCGGTAGCCGCTCAGCACAACAACGCGTATACTGCTGACAAAGCCGAACGTAGCGCAGCTTGGTAGCGCACCTGCTTTGGGAGCAGGGGGTCGCAGGTTCAAATCCTGCCGTTCGGACCACTGGGAAATGGTGTAATTGGCAACACAACTGGTTCTGGTCCAGTTATTCAGGGTTCGAGTCCTTGTTTCCCAACCAAACAGAGGAGACATGTGCTTAAGTACCTAATAGGATGGTCGATAGGAATTATTAATTTAGTTGTGACTATTTTTTTAGAAGTTAGACGCAACAAAAAAGAACAGGAAAAAATGGATGCAGGATGACATTGTGACCCGACTACGAGATTTACGGGAAGTGTTGATGGGTAACCCGATTATGGCTCGTGAAGTTCAAGAGGCTATGGATGAGATTGAACGCCTACGGGAGCAAATCAAGGCACTTGTTCACGAATGGGAACTATCGGAGCGTGGCGTACACTGCGAACACAAGGAGGTGTGTGATGAGATATAAATTCAACCCCGAAGCCCGTAACCGTTACGAGTATTACAGAGAGCATTTATTTCGCCAGTATCTTGCTCCAGCCATAGAGCGCAACGAACGGATGCGTAAAAACGGCGTTCATGCGCTTCTTATCCCATCTATGAATGGTGCTATCTGGACTTCTGAAACTAGAGCCAAGAAAGAAGCCAAAAAGATGGTCAAATGGGACAAGCGTATGGCTAGGCTAAATAAAATCCCACTCTCCCAGATTCCTAGAACAGAATGGGCGCAGAATCCATGAGCCATGACATTGTGACCCGACTACGGGCAAGCATTGACGGCGATTACTTCGGAAGTCGTGAGGACATGAAAGAAGCCGTTGCCGAGATTGAACAATTACGCTTAGAGCGTGATAAGTGGTTTCACTTAGCGAGGCGTTTATATAACCAGTACGGTAAGCGAGGAAGTGAAGTTTTAGCAGAGGCTTACCTGCTCAACGATTACGAACAGGCGGTGAAATTTTAATGACCGATGACATTGTGACCCGACTACGGAACTATGACTTCATGCGTGACGGCGACACACCAGAGTTGACAATGGCTGAAGCCGCTGATGAGATTGAACGGTTACGCGCCGAAGTTGTCCGTCTCGGCTCGTTTCTTCACCCTATTGGGGCGGTCATCCATAGTCAGGCGGTTAGCGGTGACTGACGACATTGTGACCCGACTTCGAGCCCGTCACCAGCAGAAGCCTCACCGCTATCCGCCCGACATCGTGAAGCACGAGGAGGTCATCTACTGGCGATGCGCCGAGTGCGGAAACCTCATCGACGACATGACCTCAGGGGACTGCACCGTCGACTGGCGCTCCCCGCACCTTGAGCACGAGGCCGCTGATGAGATTGAACGCTGGCAAGACATTGCTCGTAGGCTTTATCTTTTTATTCAAGACCCATGTACCCCTAATCATTGGTGCGATGTCTGTTCATCTATTGATGCATATGAAAAGGCGGTAAATAATGGATGATGATAAATGTAACTGCGTCAACATGAATGGCAATATGTGTTACCCATGCCTAGTCAAGGATTACTACGCCATATCAGCAGACAACTTTAGGTTGATACATGAAAACGAACGCCTACGCAAAGAGGTTGCTCGTCTCGGCTCTTTCATTCACCCCATCGGAACAGTTACATACGGGATAGAGGATATGTATGAGCGATGACATTGTGACCCGACTACGGGAAACTGAAGCGTATTGGAAAGGTACAGCATCCCATGAGGACTTTGTTATTTGTGCTGAAGCCGCTGATGAGATTGAACTCCTGCGGACAGAAGTAGAAAAGTGGAAGAGATT
>Ga0315906_10000551_pt1 | contig 60037 bp, 77 predicted proteins | sample LakEriMetagenome_4_FD_203526 | JGI IMG/M metagenome (GOLD analysis project Ga0315906, IMG submission 203526) | Freshwater fungal communities from buoy surface, Lake Erie, Ohio, United States - Buoy 2 MA122 | ecosystem: Environmental > Aquatic > Freshwater > Lake > Lake biofilm | place: USA... | reverse complement strand
TCAAAGTAGCCGCTGCCACCGACCGCGCTAGTGCTGTAGGCCGTGGTGGGGTTAAAGGGCGAGAAGGGCTGGACGGAGGGGGAGCCGCCAATCGTAAGCGTATGTGCGCTCGCACTTGCGTCAATAAAGCGGTTGCTTTGACAACTTAAGAGTTTAGTGTTTGTAATCGCTGTGAGCGGCGTGGTGCTTGGCGTGAAATTGCTGGTATAAACCGCTGTGCCTTTTACATATCGGAAGTTTGATAAATAACCACCGAAGTTTGACGGATGCGAACCAGCAAAAGAACTGCCAAATACAAATTGGTTTGCAGATTGATAAATAGATGCGCTACTAGTAGTTGTGTAAACAGCAATTCCGTTTACATAAGCGGTAAATGTGTTTCCATTTCGCACATAGGCAAAATGCGTCCAAGTATTTTTAATACTTGCAACGGTACATAAGACGCCACCGTTAATAACGTTCCAACTACTGCCATTTGAAGTCGCATACCAAGTGACGTTTGTTGCGTCATGGTAGTTCAACAACATTCCAAAAAAGCCAGAGCCTCCAGAGTCGGTTTGGCAAACAGTTGTGTCGCTTGCTCCACTTGTCGTAAACGCCCAAAACTCTATTGTAAAATCAGACGTTCCTAACTGAAAGTCAGTACTGACGGGAGTGCGTAAGTACGATCCGGTGTTTGGCCCATTAAAAAAGTTACCCCACCCCGTCTGACTAAACGGACTGAACGAGCCTTGGGTGGTATTCCCGTTGCGCGTAATGGTGAAGTTATTGGTGCTGGAATCCAGAAACGTATTGTTCTGGGCGCCGTTAGTCCCATCGCCGTGAAGCAATGAGGTGACGGAGTAGAAATACGGATCGACTGCGGCGGCACCAGAACCTGTGCCGAGCAGGATATTCTGGATTCCAGACATTAGCTGACGTTCCCGTTAACGACACAAACCGTGCCAGAGAGAAACAATATCGTAGCCAACCCACGGGTTGCTAGGGTCATTGTCGCCTTATCGCTGTCTGTGCCTGCAATGTAGGCCGTGGTGATCGTGCAGGTAATTGTGATGTTGCCAGTGGTGTTGTTAAACAAAGATACGACGTCCCCCGCCGCAAAAGTTGCGTCTGGGATCGTAATACTGCCACCAGAGCCGACGCCCACAAATTCTCCGATATCGCTAGTTGCCAGCGTGTAGGAGGTTGTCTTGTCCGAGCCGGATTGCGGCACGTTGCGGAAACCCACTTTGTACCCAGTACCGCCCTCGGCAAATCCAACCGTATCGGCTGCCGGAAAGTAGATACCCGTATTCGTATCGCCAGTCGTGGTTAATGCAGGCGCTGAGTTGGTTCCTGCCTGAAGCGTCGTGACTCCCGTAGCAGAGAGCGTCGTGAAAGCACCGCTAGATGCGCTGTTAGCACCGATAGCTGTGCCGTCAATGGCACCGCCGTCAATATCTACCTTTGTGATATTAACTTCGCCTGTGCCGTTCGGCGTCAGGTCAATGTTTCCGTTGGTATCCGTCGAAGTGATGGCGTTACCGGAGACATTGATATTGTCTACTGCCAGTTCGGTGGAAACCGTCACCTTGCCAGTTGAGTTGGCAATAGAAAGAGCTGACGTGCCGTCCTTCGCCTTGACGTTAGTTACTTCAAGATTGGTCGTGTCCACCGTCGTAGCATTAACGGCAGTGGCAGTAAATGAGTCTAGAACCCTCGTAATAGCGCCTGCGCTGGCCCCTGCACCATCGGAGTAGATGATGGCGCTCTCACCATTGGCAACCGTTACTGTGGCGCCAGCGGAACCCTGCTTAAACGTAAGAGACTGCCCACCAGTCGTCGAGTTAATAACAACCCAAATCTTCTGCAGATCGTCAGGGGCAAACGTACAGGTTCGAGTTGCTGACAGCGTGGTGGACGTAAACTTGATAACGGCGTGTCTGGCATCACTCGAAGTGGCATCAGATACGGTTAGCGTAAAGTTGGCGTCAGTTCCGATGTTATATGTAACAACGCCCGCGATGGCTTCATCAATAACATCCGAGAAATTGTTATTGGTGCTGGTACCCCAAGTTCCGCTTTCATCACCTGTCGTGATCAGCTTGATACCAAGGTTGCTATAAGTTGCCATTCAATTACCCCTATGCAGCAATCTGCGTCCAATTGGGCGACTGGGCGTTCGATATATTAACCCAATTCGCGGATTGTGAAGTGCCAATGTCTTGCCAAGACGGATTCTGATCATTATCAATTAACGACCAGATATTGTAATAACCAATAAACCCTTGAGCCTGAACCCCGGACGCCAGTATGACGTTGCTTGCCCCAGAGACATTAACCGTCCCTGCGGAAACAGTTGACTGAACGCCGGTTGCATAAACCGTAAAGCCTAGAGCAATAGAGACAGTGCCAACTGCCGATGTTGCCTCAAGCCCAGTGACTTCCAGAACTTGATCGGTTTCAACCGAAACACTGCCCGTATCCCCGGTTGCGCTGACTCCGGTAGAAGTGATTAGCGCATTTGCAGAAACAACGACATCGCCAGCCGAGGCAGTTCCCACTTCCCCAGTGACATGGATGATCTGCTGGGTCAGTACGGTTACAGAACCGGAGGTGTTGGTGGCAGATACGCCACTAGCCTCTACAAGGCCGTTACCAGAAACAAGAACGGTTCCAGTATTGCCATCAGCTTGTAGTCCGCTAACGGCCAGTATCTGGTCGGTCTCTACAGTGATAGAGCCTAACGCGCTGGTTGCCGATACTCCGGTGACTTCGACAAGCGTATTGAGAACCGCAATAACCGTAACAGTGCCTACGGCGCCTGTTCCAGTTGCATTGGTATGGCCTTCTCCCCAGCCCTGATCGCCCCAGGCAACACCTGATGCGTTCCAGCCCTCGAAGGCAACGGTGACGTTATTGACCGAACCCCAACCGGATTCGCCCCAGCCACCTAAACCCCAGCCTGTAGCCACTGGGTTTGCCTATTTAAGCGATGCGAATGATCGCGTTCGAAGCGTCGGCAGTCGGGAACTGAATCGTGAAATCGCCGGCAGTGGAGGTTTTGTCGCCGCCGAATGCCAGCACGGCCACTGCTTTGTTGGACTGAGTGCTGTTATAGATCAATGCGCCATTGGCAGTGATCGTAGCAGTTGTCCAAGTCGTGTCAGCGAAGTCAAGAAACGCTGTCGTGCCGCTTGAAGTCGGGACTTGCGAAACCGTCAGCGTATTGCCGCCGGCAGTGTAGCCAGTTCCAGATACTTCGTTTGTTACCGAATACGCTGTCGTTGAAGCGCCAAGCGTTGCAGACGAAGTGTATAGGGCGATCTTGAACGTATCGGCAGTTGTAGAGCCGCGAGTTACCGTAGTTCCAAAAGCATGAATGCCATTAAGAATTTCGACCTTGAAGCTGGTCGCCATTGCTTGGGAAATTGCCACTAAAGTTCTCCTATGATCTTTGCTAAATCAACGTGGCCCTGCGTGGACAACTTCGCACAAATAGTCGTGCGTTCGCTTTGCTGAGCCTCTTTTAAGTACTTAATTAAAACCAGCCGAATATGCTCTTTGTACGCTTGAGCCTGCTGAATAATGGCTGGATGACTCTGCTCACCGACATAGATGATTTTGTCTAAAGCTCTGTCTGCAATCTCTTCAGCAGTAAAGCCACGGTTCTGCGTCGTAAACACATTGACTGGGCCAATCTGCATGCCGCCACTAAATCCACTCATCCTACCGGCACTCTCGCTTGACCAGAACGATACGCATCTTGACGCTCCATGCCATCACCAAGTCTCTTGGCAAGTAGTACAGCCTCTTTGTACTTATTCTCGTACTGGGTCATCATGTCGGGATCACCCTTTAAGTAGGTATAAGCCTCGACTAAAGAGCCATACAAAAGAACTGGATCAAAGTTATCACCAAGCCAACTTGTACCTGACGTAACGATGGACTGTGGGTAGAAGAAATAATGCAGTTCCATTGAGTAAGCTGAATTTGGCGTTGGGCCTAGAATAAATGTCAGCTCATTGGCTTCATCAGACCTAGAACCAAACAGCGCGTAGTAGGCCGGAGTTCCGGTTGAGGCAGGGGTTGGATAAGACTCTCGAATAAAGTTCACATCTTTATTCAGAAGATACTCATAGCTGCCATCAGCCAGTATCACCGCTAAAGAATACGGCGCTAAGAAGTCATTCGGGCATGCCAAGTATTTATTGCCAGACGAGGTTGTTCCAGTCACGTTCTTTCGAAGAGACGGGAACTGAATCGTATTGTAGATTCGCTTTTCGGCCTGCTGGACAAACGTAGGAATATTTGCCACAAACGAGGTTTCCGTCGTTTGGCAGTATTCCTGAATGGCTTGGCTCAACTGCGTGTAATTCATATCTCTCTCAATTCGTAGATATGGTGACGGAGCCAACTGCCCCCGTAGCCACTAAGTCATTAGGCGTCAGGCCATTATCCCATGCTCTAGCGCCGCCTACAGGGTTCCATCCCCATTGGATAACACGACTGCCGCCTGCGCCATTAGCGCCGACATTATAGTAGCTCGTGTCAGGTCTTGGGTTTCTAACCGCTTGCGGGTCTTCAACCGGATACATGCCAAGCGAAAGCTGCGGTTGATCTGGCTCCCAGCATTCTTCGCAAACCAGAATGTTGACATTCTGAGTCTTGATAACGAGTTCTTTTAACTCGCTCAGTCGGTATTGAAACCCGCACCGATCGCATTCCGCAATCGAATGCTTGCCAGAAGCAAAGGGTGTCGGCATCTATCAGCCCGTCAGGAACTGCTGCCGAGGCACAAAGCGAACTGCCGCCTTCTCTCGATCCTCTCCAGCGGCTAGCTCCCAGCTTTCATCGTACATAGCTTTCAAAGCTACCATCCGATCTGGGGCAATCTTCACCGACATGAAGTAAGCAAGGCCTGCCACTAGACAGGGCAGGAATCGGAATGGGATATCCTGATTTGTAACACCAGTGCCGGCATCGAGCATACGGCGAAGCCGCCAGTACACAAACGTATAAGTCTGGCTGCTATCAGGAACTGGCCACACCGTAAACGTCGGGTATTGCACAACGCTAGCGGCACTTGTCTGCCCTGACTTACGGTCAATCCAGACTTGAATTGGACGGCCTTGAGCCGTCTTGTTGGGGATCGAGGCAAACGTGCTGACTGAAATTCGAGTGATATCGATATCAGTTTGGTTCTGCCCAGTGCCAGTGCGGATGACATGCTCAAGCAAATCCACAGTGTCTACAGGCAAATTGTATGTGGCAGCGCCAGGCGTCAAAACTTGACTGCCTTGCTCAATCGTCCAGAGATTAACTCCGCGATTGGCCCACTCCAACAGCATCAGATTCAGGCTACGCCGCGCAGTCCGCAAGTCGTAGCCCGATCTGAGTTCAGCGCCACAACGCTCAAACGCCTCTTCAACGATGGCGTTGAGATCGAGGTTAAACGTCGCTGTTGCGCTGGTGGTCACTTAGCAGCTCTTCCCTTTCATCTTGCGCTTCACAGCCATGCCAGCCATGTAGCCAGGAACTTTCTTGCCGCCCATCATCTTGTTCGGCACTTTCTTGCCTTTTGCCAGCACGATGGGCTTATTGCCCTTCTTCGTCACAGCACCCATACCACGACAATTCATCATCTCGATATCTCCTATTTACCTTGGCTGTAGAAACGCTTACGAGCTTCCTGCATCTTGCGGGTCATCTCAGCGTCCTTGACAGCCTGCATGGCTGCCTTTTCCTTTTCCGTGTACTTCGGGCCACGATCGCCTTCCATAATGTAGCGACCGGCATTACGCATGCCAGCACCCGGCTTGCGAGGATCTTCCATCGCATCGCCAAAGCGACGAGTGGCAGAGTCCTTGTACATCGTGATGCCTTTTCCGCCGTACTTGCGCTGCATGGCGCCACGGGCTTCTGATAAAGCGATAGCAACGGCTTGGTCGCGGCTTTTTACTTTCTGTCCAGAACCGGACTTCAGCTTGCCACGCTTAAACTCGCCCATTACCTTCTCCACTTTCTTCTTCGCCTTGGGCGAAGCAGGAGCTTTCATAATCTCTTGTTTCATATTTCCTCTGTTCATGGCAGCTTACTTTTTACGAAAGCGAGAACCACCAGGAGGCGAAGCCTTACTTCCGCCAGAACCTGCCCAAAGAACTTTTCTAGCCCAGTAGTTGGCTGAGAATGGATCACTGGCGGTGGGACGACCACCTTTGCCTTTGATCCCCGCGCTACGCGCGAGGTAATTTTTCCGCGCTTCCGGCGAGTAGTTGTGGCCATAACCTCTCCGTCCAAACCGAACTAGTTTTACCTTATCACCTTTCTTTGCCAGCACCACCTTCTTGTGAGTGTCGCCAGCAGGAGCGTTCTTTGGCTTGTTGAATCCGGAGAACTTTTCTCCCCGATACTCGATGCCGCCAGACGGCAGCCTCTTAACGCCCTTAACCATTAGGTGTACTTCTTGGTCACATACAGGATGATCGTGTAACGATCGCCTGCTGATGCGCCAACTGTGGTGAACAATACATCGCCTGTCTTGCCGGCGCCGGCATTATTCCAAAGGCCGCCAATATCATCGAAGTTATATTCGTAATACTGATCCGGGCCAAGGGTCATTGCCACTACGTCAGTCGTCGCATCCCATAGGATGTCAACGCCCATACCGACAGTGGAGGCGTAAATGCGATCAAGCGCAACGGACGTGCATACCTTGCCAGCCGGGGCCGCCAAGGCAGATACATCCACTTTGACAACACCAGTCTCACCAGTGCCATCGCTAATATTTGTTAACTTCAGAATCGCAACACGGTCGCCATCGATCAGTGTCTGCGATGCAACTGCATCTGCCATGTGTCTCTCCGATAAAAACAGGGGGCGTTATCCGCCCCCTATCTTATAGCTGTATTAGCTAGCTTGCGTGAAAGTCAACGCAGCCACGAGCTTGGTGAAGCCATAGGCAAACCAGTTCGTGCCGTCGCAGATCAAGTCTACGCGATCACCAGCCACTGCCTGACCATCCACGAACGTGATGGTGTCGTCAGCCGTGCCAGAGTCGCCAGAGCCACCGGCATCCTGCGCGGTGAACTGAACGCCCTTGATAATGTTGGCGCTGCTGCCCGTCACGATCGTATAGCTAGCGCCCGACGGGGCTGCCTTAACGATGAACGAGAACGAAAGACCCGCTGCCGGCTCCGGCAGGGTCGTGGCAAACTCCGTGGCAGAGTTCAAGAAAAACACGCGACCGCTATCCTCAGCCGTCAGCGTCGAAGCTGCCGTCAAAGTCGTGTTAGCGTTCGGGCCAATAAAGCCAGCCTCGGACTTAACCGGGCCAGAAAAAGTAGTCAAACTCATTTCATTTTCCTCACATGCGAGATACCCATATCCGTCTGCATGTCGTCAGCCTAGCCTGTCTGATATGGGAATTAATCTAGGAAAAGAAGGGGGCGGAAACCCGCCCCCTCCATTCGCTCCTTTATCAGGAAGCGCCCGGCGAACCCCAAATACCGAGGGGATCGCTGACGCCGAACGAATAACGCTCACGGGCCTTGTAACGAACGTTGCCGGTGTCGAAGTCTCCGTCCATGCTCGTCTCAAGCGGAGCGCGGACAAAGTGCTTCATACCATTCGGCACGTCGGTCATGAGGAACCAGGCGTTAGTGTCGGTCAGGTAGTGGTTCACAGAGAACCCTTCCGGAACAACACCCATCGAACGCAGGGCGTTGATGTCGTTATCAGCGGTCGCCGGACGGAGTTCCGTCGCGAGGATGCGCTGGGCAACGAACATCAAATCAGGCGGCACGACGAGCTTGCGAGGACGGGCAGCGATAAGCAGCCCACGCTCGTCAGTCCAATCGGCAATCTGAATGACCGCAGCTTCGAGCGAGGTCTCGTTCAAGTCCACGCCAACCGTCGGACGGTTCGAGTTCACACCACCGGACACCAAGGGGTGGCTGGTGTTGAACAGCGAAACGCCGTCGCCTGACTGGTAGGCGCTGAAGCCAGCGTTCAGCGGATAGGCCGCCTTAACTTGCTTCGTGTACGCCATCGCACGAGCGAGAGCCTTGGTGTAGCGCGACGAGAGCGAGTCATAGAGGTTGTCCTCCATGGCTTCTTCCGTGATCGCATAACCCATGGCAATCGTTTCATGGTTGTAACGGGCCGTGAACGCTTCCTGTGCGTTATCGTAAGAGATCGCAGAGCCTTCGTTCTTGACCGGCGCAGCGCCGAATCCCGAAAGCTTCACTTCCTCTTCAAAGGAACGCTCAGAGTTCTCCGTCTCGTAGATCTCCGCATGCTCGTCTTCGTACTTCTTGTACTCAAGACCGAACAGGGCGTTAAGACCCGGAAGGAGTTCCTTGAGCAACTGTGCGCGTGAAATAGCCATTGCTAGTTACTCCTATTAAACGCCAGTCGCGGTGGTCAACTGGTGATTGTTGAACTTAACAATCACATCAGTGTACGCATCGCCAACGGCGCTGTTGGGGCCATCCACGAAAGCCACGATGCGCAACGGCAACGTGCTGGTCGTGTTGATCGTCGAGCCGTCCAGGGCGTTCTTGCTGTTACCGATCGCCGTTGAACCGGCGGTCTGAACGATAGCAGCATTGTTGCCAAGGGCGGTCTGGGCCAATGTCTCATCCGACTGAATCTGGAAGACAGCCCACGGATCATCGACAACGTACGCAAAAGCGTCCGAAGCCACCGTGCCGGTCGGCCAGTATTGCGAGAAGGTGAGTTCCTTCGTGGTCGGATTCGTGAAACGGCATCCGACGAAAATGCCAATCGGGGTCAAAGTGGTCGTTCCGGTGTCCTTTTCGACAACACCGTCGGATACCAGCTTCACAACGTCACCATAAAACACATTGGCAGCGTAGCCGCTGGCAATCTTATAGCTGTTGAAAGCGCCGTTATCCGGACGACCACCAAGGACGCCAACGGGCCGCATCCCATACGGGGTAGCAGTGCTAGACATACTTGATACTCCTGTTAGTTAAAGGCGTCATCTAAGAACAATTCTTAGTTTCCGCCACCAAACGTGACTCTCGTCTTCCGTTCCGGCTTCAACATTGGCATGCGAGGATCATTCTCACGCAGATAGTTGCTGTCGATAGAGTTGACTTGCTGCTCTGCCTTTTGTTCATAGAACGCTTGGCGAGATTCGGCCTTTTCTACCGGCATCTTGCATAGCAAGAGGCCACCTACTTCAATAGCTCCACGCTTAGCCCACTCCGAATTGTGATCAGACATGATCTGCAATTCAGGATGATCTTCAGCTCGTACAGGCTCCCAGCCCTCGCGGAGGCGCATGGAAGTGTTTTTGTTATCTAGATTACCTAGAGATGCAGTACGTACCCACCGGAATACCCAGCCGTCTTGCGGAATGGGATCAGGCAGAACCGAAGGGGGTTTCCAAGATTGATTCCGAGTTTCGTTAGCACGAGTTTCAATTTCGCGAGGTTTGCGCTCATTAGCCATTTTTCATCTCCTTCATAACTTGCATGGCGTACTGTTGAGGAGTCAATCCAAGCCGCTTGGCGAGGGCGACCTGTGTGGCCGTCAACTGCACTTTGCGTGGGGCTGATCCGGTATTACGAGTTGCCGGGGCCACAACGGGCATCCGTTTGGATGCTTTCTTCGGGGTCGCAGTGCGAGTCTCAATCTCTTCTGCCTCATCGGCATAGAAGTCATCAGACTCATCATCCCCCGAAAATCGGTCAGGAAATACCTGACGCATTCTCTTGTTAATGGCTTCGTAATAAGCATCAGTTGATGCGTAGTCCGCGCCATTTTCCGAGATGAGTCGCTGGTGTACGCCGTACGCAAAGCTCGTCATCTCAGGGTCTTTACCAAACCACTGATTCTCTGACTGCCATCGGGCAGCCTTCGGATCGGGTCTGGGGGCAGCTTGGGCTGCCTGCTGTAAAACATTAGGAGGGGCTTCCTCCGCCTTAGTCTCACGAAGTTTGGCCGCAATTTGCCCGGCATAAGTCGGGGCAGCTGCCTCAGTAAGCTGTGCGCGTGTCAAGCTCTGTTGAGCTTTGACAATCGCATCAGCATCACCTGCCTCATGTGCGCGACGAAGTTCAGCTTCGGCTAGTGAAGCGGCTGCTTTAGCCCTTTCCACGATCTGTTGCTGAATCGCTTTCTGGCTATCTGTCACCAGAGCAGAGAGACGCTTGTTCTCTTCCTGCACACGCTGGGCGTACGTGATGGCTTCGTCACGAAGACGGGCAGCTTCTTCTCGATGCCGCCGCTCTTCGTGGAAATCGTACTTCAGCTTGTCAATTCGCTTCTTGACACGGCTGCTGTAAGTGTCGATTTCGGACTCTGAAGAATCCTCTTTAGATGATTCTACTTTCTTCGAGCGACGATCCTCTGGTTTGCGAGGATCAACCACTTCGATTTTGATGTCGTCGGAATCGTCGGAGTCTCCGGCTCTTGGGAGAATCTGAGTTTTGATTCCGAAGAACTTGCTTTCTTCGGACTGCGGGGCAGCTTCTGCTGCTGAGTCCTGAACTTCATTGTTCTCGTCGCTCATACTCTCTCTACGCCTCGCGGGTCATCGACAACTGCCTCAACGGAGTCGTCATTGATGATGCGGAACTCTTTGCCGTGAATCTTCACGCGAGTGCCGCTGTACGCACGAAACACCACCCAGTCACCCTTTTTGCAATAAGGGCCAGATGGGAACCGCTTCTCGTCCTTGTAGGCGTCTGGGCCTAGTTCGAGAACAAATCCCACGACTGTGGCAACTGTTTCGTTGCGGATTGTTTCGGAGGCTTTGAGTATGCCGCCTTCAGTCTTCTCTTCGACATCAGGCAACGCAATCAAGAGCTTGTATCCCTTCGGGTCAGGCAATTGACTTGCCTTCTTTTCAGGGGCTTTGGCTTCCTTCTTTTTATCCGGAAGCGGATTAACGAGTGCAATGCTAGTCATTACTTCCTCTTTGCGCGGAACCATTCCGCGTTTGCGCTAAATCATTAGCTATTTTCGAGCTTATCCCGGATATCCAAGATTTCTCGTTCAGCGAGGGCTAACCCCTCGATCACTCCGCACAGTCTTTTGTACTCTGCGAAGTCTTGGCATGAACCCGTAGCGACATTATCCGCATACTCGTTCATGTATTTGCGAAGTTCCGTACGCAGGAACTCCAGCACTTGCTCGGCATGCATCAGCGATTACTCTCCAGTAATTCTGCGACCGATTTCCAAACCTACATCGACGCCTTTTTGCATCTCGGCGGACTCGATCCGCTTCCGATCTGTTTCGGCGTCGATCATTGTATCTATCATACGCTGTTGAACAGCGGCTTGCGCCATTCTTTCCTGCGCACGAATACGCTCGATCTCGATGGCATTCTTTGCTGCTGCATTTTGAGCAGACTGCGCCAACTTTGCTGACGCCTCTTGAGCCTTGCGATCGACATCGGCTGCACGAATCTGCAATTCCTTCTCCTTCTGCTGCACGATGGGGTCTTGCAGCAGCTGTTGGTTCTGCTGCATTTGAGCCATACGCGCTTGCTCGAGAGACAACTGCTGCGCGGCAGTGGCAATCAGCGGTGTGAGGCGCTTTTCGATGTCTTGCGGCAGCACTTCGCCTTCGGTCGGCAGCGGGACACCCATCTGCTTTTCCATATCGGCGCGGTATTGGAAGGCAATATGCTCACGAACGTGGGCATCCAGGGCTGCCTGCATGACCGGAAACAACGGACTTTGCTGCAATCCTTGGAACATCGGAGACTGCCCGAACGCCATGTGAACAGCGATGTGGGCAGCGTGGTCTTGATAAGCAAAAGCCTTGATCGGCTTGTTGTTGACCGCGTTCATATTCTCTTGAACAGGATCAGCAGGCACTTCCGACTCATCCGGCTTGATGATCTCGTCAACATTCTTGATGCCCATGCTCTCTAGCATCTGGCGGTGCAATACTTTCAGGTCGTACAGCTGCGGGGCAGTAGAGGATAACTGCAATGCTGCTTGGCTCTGCATGATGCGCTGAGCCATGCTGTTGGCATTAGGGTCGCTAACCGGCACGACATCGATGCGATCATCGAAGTCTTCGGACTTGATCTCAGAGCCGCCTTCAACTTCGTACGGGTAAACCGGCTCATCGTAGTCTTTGACGATGCCTGAGAGCAGTTTCAGCTCTTGACGCAGCGAAGCGTGAAGCCGTGCTTGGATCGCACTCATCACCTTCATCGTGCGTTCGAGGATGGCCAGCGTCGTGCCGACCGGAGCTTCAGCATTCATGTCAGCCACTTTCATGTCTGCCAGCGAGGCAAACCGACGGCCTTCATCAATGATGTTATTCAGCAGGCTGTAAAGAACCGCAGAGGGTTCTTTGTACGGCAGGAAAGTGATGTTGTCGCGGATGCTACCACCTGGCACATCCACATCTCGGAACTCGCCCGGTGCGATCGGCGTGTCATCACCTTTGATGCGAAGGCCACGAGCCTTCAAGCCACCCGGAAGGTTGGAGAGTGTTCCTGCATCCACCAACTGCCGCAGGATACTGGTGGCACTCTTAGCCAACCCACCAATTAGGTGGATCAGACCAAAGGCGTAAAAGCCCATGCCGGGCAGATAACGGTAGTGAACGAAATGATCGCGCTTCTTTTTAAGCGAATCATCTTCATTCCAGTTCCGCCGAATGGCCAGCATTTTGCGCGAACTGCGATCGAGTGTGACCACATACGGCAAGGCGATTCCAGTCTGTTCGCCGTCTGACCCAATGTCTTCAAAACCCGGTAGATCGAGGTCTACCATCATCTCGATCAGCTGGAAGCGATTATCGCCTTCATTGGAAGGCGAGACTCCCGCAATCTGATCTTCTTTCGTTCGGATATCGCTGGACTCTGGCGACGGATCAGAGAGATCAATGTCGCGATAGAACCCCGCCACTTGCAGCTTGCGAATGTCGTTGCGGGTCTTTCGCATAATGTGCGAAACCCGCTCTGCCGTATCCAGATCGCTGGCTCCGTACGACACCACCAAGTCTTCGGCAGGAACAAACATCGACACTGGGCGACCCAGCTGCGTATCGAAATACACTTTGCGGAAGGCGCTGCCTGCCAAGCAAAGCGAGAAGAGCATCTTCTCGGTCTCAGGGCGATACTCTGTCATCCGCTCAGTGAGCAGATAGTTCATGTAGTCCTGGACTCGAAGCGCCTGCTGGTCTTTCTCTTGCGTGTGCTTGCCGATGACAATGCCACGAACCGGGCCTTGCGCCGGGAAGATTTCCGTAATGGCCTGCGCCTGAAATCGCACCACTGCTTCAGTGAGCAGGGGGTGAAACACGCCGCATGCACCCGGCCACGGCTCGGTGCGATCTTCAATCTTAAGACCAAGCAGATCGAGGCCTTTAATATAGGTTTTCTCCCAGTCAGAGCGGGAGTCCTTGTCTGCCTCGAACGAGCCAATCAACTCGTTGGCTAATGTGCTGAGTTCACCGTCATCGATAAAGTCAGCAAGGTTAGCGTTGTGATCAGTAGCAACCTGAGCGGTTGCTTCGCCAAATTCAATCTCGACACTGCCATCCTCATTGACCGTCATAGCGGGGCCTTCATCGCCCATCGCAATGATGTCAATCTCTAACTCGGCTGCTTGCGCATCCGGGTCGTCAGGAATTAGCGGAACCAGTGTCTTATCAACGGCCATTCATAACCTTCTTTTGCACAGCCTTCGGTAACTCTTTCAGATGATATAACTTTTGGCTGGTCTTGGTATGAGACTTGTTGGTGTGGAGCTTGCCATTGGGCATCTTGTGAGTGCTTCCTTTCCACTCCTTACCATCTTTTGTGTAATGAGGGACGCCCTTCATTAAATTAACTTCCTATCGTAAGAGACTCTCTCTACGTTACCACCAGATCGATACTTTTTTTCCATCTGCGGCGATATAGCTAGATTTATAAACTCTAGCAACCCTCTATTTTTGGGATGGGCAGCAATCTTTCTAAACTGGTCTAATGAATCAGCGTATTCATTGCTGCTTTCGTACCCACTATGCCCGGTTCCAACCCAAGCAGAACCCAGTGGAATTCCAAGCCGCTTAGCAACTTTATCCTTATTCGCCAAGCGAACGGCAAATGCTGCCGCTCCCCCGTTTATGCCTTGGCGAATAAGATTGTCATACAGCTCTTTGTCGCCTTTCATCGCCGGATCATAGTCAGTATTGTTGCTAAGCGAATAAATAAGGCCGTCCGGGTCTTTATTGCTAAGTGCTGACTTTGGGACAATAGGGTCTACGCCAAAAACTCCCGAGGGGCCAGAGCCTTCCTTCAAAGCTAAAGCAGCAAGAGTTTCTACATCTAACTGCGGGACCCCATAAGGCTCCCCTAGTTTCATTGCTCTTACTTTAGCGTAAAGCTCGGCTGCACCAAGTTTTGTCGGCAGCGTTTCTAAGCCTTCTTTACCGCCATATCTTCCAGTTGGGTCAGCTCTATATCCGCTGACATACTCAGGAAGATCGCGCTGATTTATCCCCATCCCTTTTAGCCAAGACTGGCGAACCCCTTCCCTTAGCTCTTTTCCAGCCTTCTCCATAAGAAGAGCTTCTCTTTTAGAAGTTGCTTTGCTTCTTCTTGGATTTGTGGACATTGCTAACGCCTTAATCTCAGTAATAGTTGATACGGCGGCGGGGGAGCTTTTCCATCGGCTCATCCGTCTCGATTGAAACGAAGCCTCCCTGCCTGAATCGAAGCAATGCTTGAGTGGAGGAGTCCACCAAGTCGTCATGCTCGGCATTGGGGAAGGACGCAAACTCCTCAACCACTTCCTCTGCCCAGCGCGTCTGCGGCGCCCAGACAATGCCGCTAGAGAACAAGTCGCTCACGGCATTGACTCTCGCCACCTTATCGTTTCCGCGAGAGGGGGTGAACTCTGAAACTGGAATGCCCATGGCTCTCAGTTCATAGATCAGCGGCGCACCAGCAGCCTTGGCTTCGACAATAAAAGCATCCGGGTTGTACTGCATGTACATCTCGTATGCCTTTCGCTTTAGCTCCGGAAATTCCATGCGTTCTTTCACAGCGTCCAGAAGGATGATGTTGTTCTGTGTTACGCCGGTTTCCGGATTGGGATATCGAAAAACTCCCCACGTTGTACACGCTGAGAAGTCTGAAGTCTGCTTTTTCGTGAAGGCCGTGTCCCATGACTGAATCAGGAACTCACAGGGCGGCGGGTCTTCCCGCTCCCACACTCTCCACCAGTCACGCTTAACAATCGCCCCTTCTTCGGAAGTGGGATTCTGCTGATACTGCGCTGACCACTTCGAAACCGAAAGTTCGGCCTTAATAGCCTCTAGCTCTTTCAGGCTCCAGAACTCAGGCCATAACGCATTCCCAGAAGGCAGGATGGCTGGAAGCTCAATGACCTCCCACTCATCCGTCCCGCCTCGCTCTATCGAGGACTTTAAGACCCTGCCTGTCAAATCCCGCTGATGCCAGCGGGTCATCACAATAATGATCGCACCACCCGGCTGGAGACGCTGGCGAGGGCCTGACGTATACCACTCGTATGTGCGGTTGTAGACGCCCGGATCACCTAGGGCTGCCTCCTGCTCGGAGTGCGGATCGTCGATGATCAGCAGATCAGCGCCTTTACCTGTAACCGCACCCCCGATACCGATGGCGAAATACTCACCGCCTTGGTTCGTACTCCATCGGCCTGCTGCCTTGGAGTCAGCCTGCAGATTCACATCCGGGAATATCTTGCGATAGTCCTCAGAAGCTACAAGGTTACGAACCTTACGTCCGAAGCCCACTGCCAGTTCCGCCGTATGCGAACACTGGATGATCTTCTTGTTGGGATAGTTCCCGAGAAACCACGCTGGCAGCATGAAACTCGCAAACTCAGACTTCGTATGCCGAGGCGCCATGTTGATGATGAGCCTCTTGCATTCACCCCGAGCCACCTTCTCAAAGGCCTCCGCCATCACTTTGTGATGACTGCCCTCGATGAACGCCGGCCACTGGGTCTTGATGAAGGGGAGGAAGCGGTTCTGGGCCGCCTCAACTTCCTTGGCCTTCTCGTATTCCTCTAGCAACGCCAGCATGGCTGCCTTCTCAGTGTCAGGCAGCAAATGAATCTTGCTGATTAAACTCGGGTCAAGTTTCAAGAAAGGCCTATTCGTTAACGTATCCAGTTCGTCATGTTAAGCAAACATCAGAACATTAACACTATATAGCCTACTTAACCGCGCGCGGCTTACTAGATAAATACCGCATGCCGAGGAGCTATCTAAGCTCCGAGGCATAACCCCCTGCAAAAAAAGATATGGCTGTATGTCTGCTTTATGGGAATACCCGGGGGTTCTTAGGGGGGATTTCCCTCGATTGTAGCATGCTACCCCCCCTTGACAAGAAAAACAAGGGGTAAAATGGGGGTTATAAATAGTAATAAATTCAACATACTGCGGCAGTTCACCGCGATATTTTGCAGTGCCAGATTATGTTAAATGAAATAGGGGGTGGGGGTAGGGACGTTAGCACTGCCTCGCGGAGAAAAAAGGGGGAATGTCCGCAGAAAGTGCGGGGTAAAAATATCAATGGGGGTGGGGTCTGTTGCGGGAAAACAACGGGTATAGGGGGAGGAACATATTGGAATGAGCGGAATAGTGTATGGGTCGTGCGCGGGTACCGTCACGCGCAGCGGGGGGTGGCGGGGGTGTAGGGTGTCGCGCGTCGGGTATTTCTTTGACGCATGGGGGTCGATTTCTTTGACGCGTGCCAGGACGACGGGCAGTCTCTTGTGAAATTTCACAGCCGTCCACTAGGTGGTCATAACATTGTTATGCAGCGAATGGGTTGCACTAGCAGTGCATTTGTATATACTTATGACTGGTAGGACTAGCGCCTACCCTGCTCTGTAAAAATCTGGAACCGATACGGGGAACACCACTAAAAACTAGGAGTGAATTCCCATGTCAAAAATCAATGTTTCCAATCTGATCAATGCCTATAACGCGACTGAAAAAGCATTCGGCACTTTCACAAAGGAAGTGGCGAAACTGTACTCAGGCTGCAAAGTTGCCGCCGACTACGTTGCACGACGCAAGGAAGTCAACACGGCAATCGACCAACGGTTCGGAGATACCGTGGACGGTAAAGCACTTGCCACAAAGGTAAAGGCAAAAACGAACACGGTTCTGAACCGGCTGCTACCAGATGGGGTCAAACTCGGAGAGCGTAAAGGTGGCCGCAAGGCTACTGGCAAGGCTACCGGCAAGGCTGCCACTGGTAAGGCTGAAAAGGCTACTGGCAAGGCTACGGAACAGCGGCCGACAATTCAGGCTGCCACCATTTCCGATGTCATGGCTGCACTGGCTCACGTTATCAGCGGAAAAACGAAAGTAGAGTTAAGCGCGATTCGATCACGCATTGACGCTATGTTCGCCACCGCTATCACCAACGCTAAGTAAAAAACAACCCCGTATCGGCTCCACAAGCACGACGCCCCATGCCGCAAGGTGTGGGGCGTTTTGCTTTTTGCATAACATTGTTATGCCAACCCCTCGCCGTCCTCGTCCACTTCCTCGAAGTCACCCTCGATGACCTCCGCATCTGCTACATGACTGACGGACGCCAGAGCAGACAGACGAGCGACCAGTTCCTGTTCCACCTCCGCAGACGGACGCACGACGTTCGCCACGTTGACGTTCACCTGTGCGCTGCCGCTCTCCACCAACTTCGACGCTCTCGCCAGAATCCCGAGGGCAGACACGCGACTAGCCGGTGGGCTATCGCGATCCGACGCCTCCTCTTTCAGACGGGCGAGCGTCCACTCCCTCAAGCCGATGCTCTGCTCCAGCAACGCCTTTTCGCTCTTCCGCTTCAGCGCCTCGATGTGTCGCTTCACCCTCTGATCGCCCATTAGGCGGGCGGCAGAAGAATGTATAGACGTTTTCTTGGAATCCGCTCCAGGTCGATAGGCGGTCACATACGCCTGCACCGGACGATCCCCTTTCACCACTAACTCACAGAATTTAATGGCATTTTTAGTCAGCGGCTTCAGCCCCTGCATAATCGGCTCATTGCTCGGCATAACGAGATGTTACCTAGTAACGGTTTTCGATCTCCCGAATGTAAATCATTCCCATCCAGACGGGCAAGCACTACGGTGTCACGAGGGATTGACATATGTATATACATTTGCTATAATGGCGAAGCCAAAGTCAGATACCGACATTGTTTTGCATAACAGTGTTATGCGGTCTGACTGGTAGGCGGGACGGGCGAGACTAGTTATGGTCGATGACCCCTGAAACGATCTGGAAGAGGATCGGGTCAAGATGACAACTTGATCGGGCGATGACGCGCTGGCGTGTGGGCTGCACACGCAAGGAGTGAAGACGCGACAAGTCGGTGCTGCGGGATACATAGAAAACGGTATTAGACAATCCCCAGTGGACAGATGGCTGACGGCGGCTGCAAGGCCGCCACTACCCCGTGTTAGACGGGACGGCCATGTTAAGCCGGTATTCGGTAGCACCTAGGCGTCTCATTCCGTAGCCGGTACGGATGGGCAACATACATCCTGCGGCGTTAGCGGCATGAGCCTACATAACAGTGTTATGCAGGCGCCGCGAGTATCCGCATACATCGCTATCTCGCATTAGTGAATAGCCTAGGCTGCCTTGTTGGGAGACAGGGCAGCCGTGGGTGTTCAACCCAAGGAGACGCAACCATGATTCTTGATAACGCGACTTATTCTCGTTTGCAAGCCAGTTCCGTCACGCCCAAAGTGATGGACAGTCTGCGTGTATCCGGTCGATCGCACTGGGCAGTCCGTGTTCGAGGCCAGGTCATTCTGGCAGGCGATCGTCTACAGGCAGTCGCCCTCTACGACAAGGCAGTCGTTCTCGGAGCCAACCCAGTGTTACTCAATAACGGTCGCTTGTGCGACCGATCCCGCGCCTTTCCCAAGCACTAACAGGAGACGATCATGTCAGAGCAATTCGACACTCTAGTGCGTACCGCACACCAAGCCGGTATAGCCGCCATGGACAACTGCCGTCCAACCCCGATGGTGGTACGCAACAACCAGACAGGCCAGCAATGGAAGATCGATGAGGGTATGTGCGGCTTCGCATGGATCGAGTTCGCCGGTAACACGGCATTCGGTCGATGGGCAAAGAAGGCTGGCATTGCCCGTAAGCACTACCCCAAAGGCCTCTCGATCTGGGTGCAAGTGGGCGGGCAGTCCTACGAACTGAAGTCCGCCTATGCACAGGCGTTCTCTGCCGTCTTACAGCAGGCGGGAGTCAACGCCCATGCCGGTAGCCGTCTCGATTAACCAATCGCATAACAATGTTATGCAGGAGTAAGAAGACCATGCCCCTGATGTATCAAGTCGAGCATTACACCCTCTGTGATGGATGGGTGAACTGCTGGCAGACCTACAAAGACCAGCAAGCCACGCCCACTCTGTACGAGACCCGCGAGGAGGCCGAGGCAGACCTCCGCGACTTCATTGCCGAGTGCATGACCTACTTCCAGAGCGGCGAGTTGGACTCGCCTCCTTCATGGGATGAGTGGCGGGTGTCTGCCGTCTATGTTCAGCAACAGCAAATGATGGAGGTGTGAGGTGAGCCGCAAAGAGCTGATTAAAAAACTCATCGAACGACATCTCAAGGATATCCAACAAGACGGTGGAGCAGAGAGTTATCTGTGGGAAGTGTTTTCCTACGGCAATTCCTACAAGGGCTACCACTACATGACCAACGACGAGCTGCTCTCCCATTGGAACGGAGACTGCGAGAACGATGCCGATATAGTCAATTCAATAGAGGAAACACAAGATGCGGAGTGAAACCCAAGAACTAATCGAACGACTGTCTCCATCAGAACGGCAAGACCTACTGGACTGCCTGCGCGAGAGGTACAAGCAGGAAAGGGATGACTTGCGACAGGCGGCAGGCTGGCCTACCCGCACGTTCAACGAGTGGCTAGACGAACTCCCACTGGATGACAACGGACTGCCGCTCGAAGGCGCACCCACCATGCGAATGTGCCTGACAGACGAGCAGCGCAGGATCGCCATGATGGCGTGGGATGCAGCCAGGGATCAGGCTTGAAGTATATACAGGATGTGTTAAAATATTCCGTGATGAAAAACTAATCCCGTATCCCAAAGGATACATAACAATGTTATGCAGGAGTGAAGACCATGCATGTATTGAAACTGCCGTACATATCTCGGCACATTAGTCTTTTGCCGTCTCCAGAACAGGCGGACTTTATCAATCGGTTCTGTGACTTCTACGAGCGTGGCGATGGCCGTAGGCTGTTCCGCGAGATCACTGCCATGCTGTCAAACTACACGGAGCCAGAGTTACTCGGGTTCTCGTTCAATCGCGCCTCGCTCAAGTCATTCGCCAGACTGATCGCAGTCGAGTGCGAGTCGCGTGACTATCATCTGCCGCAGATCATGCTCCGCCATGCCACTCACGGCATTGCATCCTCATACGTCCCCGACGTCATGGACGATGCCAGCACAGGCTACGACTTCGACGAGTGTCGTGACTATCTCGACGATACTGTCGGCGTCTTTACTTGTGATGACTGCGAACGAGTCTTTCACAACAACGACTATTGCTGTGTGGCAGGCGATCGATCCGTCTGCGAGTCCTGCCGTGACGATCACTACACCTACTGTGACGAGGATGACGAGTACGTCCACAACGATGACGTTAGCGAGGCCATCAGTCGCTACGGCAATCGCATCTACATCAATACGAACCGAGACAACTACGACTACAGTTACGACGAGGATCGTGAGATATACATCCACAATGATTGGGTGGGCGATTCCGTCATCGGGCAGTATCACAGTTCCAAGAACCAGTTCGTCATGCGCCATGACGATTGGACAGCCAAGCACTACCGGCATATCGGTGTCGAACTCGAGGTCGAGGAGGTCGATGGCGACACTCGCAATCGCGAGGCCATTGCCAAGTCCATCAACGAGGCAGTCAATGGTGACGAGAAGAATCTGTTCTTCGAGCGTGACGGCTCTCTGACCTGTGGCTTCGAGATGATCAGCAACCCCATGTCGTTGCCAGCCCTGCGCAATCTATTCCAGTTCCTCAACTCCCACCTAGTCAAAGACCTTCGCAGTCACAAGACCACCACTTGCGGCCTGCATGTCCATGTCAGCCGCTCCAATCTCACGCCGCTGCAGATTCAGAAGGTGGTCGCGTTCATCAACGCTCCCGAGAATGAGTGGTTCATCCGTGGCCTAGCCCGTCGCTATGGCGCAGGCTTCTGCGCTATCCGTGACAAAAAGATCGGCAAGGGTATCCATGTCGGCACGGATCGGTACGAGGCAGTCAATCTGACTAATCGCCGCACGATCGAGTTCCGTATCTTCAAGGGCAGTCTCAAGTACGAGGCCGTGATTGCAGCCATCGAGTTCTGCCACGCCATCTTGGAGTTTTGTCGTCCTGCCGTCACTGGCATCAATCAACTCTCAGCCGGTGCGTTCCTATCCTTCTGCGCTAACAAAATGCCAGCCGACACTAAGGTGCTGCGCGCCTACATATCCAGTCGATTAAGCGGACGAGCGGAGTTGCTCGATCAAGAAGCCGCATAACAGTGTTATCTAAATTACAACCTAAGGAGTAAAGACCATGTGTTTATTAGTTGAACAAAAAGCCGCCACGCAATTCACGGACGAGTTTTTGGCCGACGTCTACACCAAGAACCAAGATGGCCTTGGCATCATGTACGCCGAGGCAGGCAACGTGATCGTTCGTAAGGTGCTGCCTCGCAATGCCGACGACTTCATCCGTTACTACCGCGATCATGCCGATGGTCGTGACTGCATCTGGCATGCGCGTATGCAGACTCACGGCGACATCGACCTGGAGAACTGTCATCCGTACATGGTGACTCGCAACATCTGGATGGCACACAACGGCATCCTCTCTGCTGGCAACAGCAACGACAAAACCAAGTCCGACACTTGGCATTTCATCCGCAACGTCATCGAGCCAGCCCTCGCCTACCAGCCTGACTTGCTGCTCTCTGCGCAGTATCAGGCTTTCCTTGGCGATCTTATCGGCAGCACTAACAAGTTCGGCTTCATGACCCACAGTGGTCAGGCCGTCATCATCAATCGCTCTGCTGGCGTGACGTATCAGGGTGCTTGGCTCTCCAACACTTACGCTTGGTCTGCCTCCAAGTTTGGTGTCAGCACTGGCTCCACTCGATCGTACGGTGGGTACGCTGGCTACGGTGGGTACAGCGCGTACTCCAGCAAAAGCAGTTACGGCTACTACGACTGGAACAGCGGCTACACCTACGACACCAAGTCCAAGTCCGTCACCTCCACCAAGACCTCCCTCAAGCCTATCGTCAAGGCAGCCTACAACTCATGGCTCAACAACAACCTTGAGCAGTGGGTGCTGGATGCACCGTGGAAAGCGGGGATTCTCCTCGATTACGTCTACGAGAGTAACGACTCCGAGGAATTCGCTGCAGAAGAACCTGCCATGGCAGCCCAGTACATCGAAGAACTGTTTGCTAACGACGAACTCAACCCCACCCAACTGTAAGGAGTAAAGACATGGGACTCGATATGTATCTGACCGGCGAGAAATATCTCTCCGATAACTTCGACCATCCAGAGAAGAACCTCACGGAAGATGGCTTTCGCGTGAAGTCTAAGCGCCTTGAGTTGGGTTACTGGCGTAAGCACCCAAACCTCCACGGCTTCATCGTGCAGAACTTCGCCAGCGGCCAAGACAAATGTCAGGAGATTTATCTCACGGCGATTGATCTGCATAGGATCATCAAGGCGGTTAAGGAAAAGAAGCTGCCGCCCACGACAGGCTTTTTCTTTGGCGTATCTCCAGGCAGCGATGAGGAAATGGAGAACGACCTGAGGATATTGGAGGCGGCGCAGACCTGGATTCTTCAGCGTCCGCCTGAAGAGGAGACTGATGATCGAGTGATGGCGGAGTCTCGCATCGTTATCTATCAGGCTTCTTGGTAGCCGCGAGATGTCTGCATAACATTGTTATGTGTTTTATACAGGAGATAAAGACGTGGAATATGACGAGTATCAGCAACAGCAGATCGAGCATGAACGCTTCGAGACTCGACTGCTAGAGATTCAAACCTTGATCCGCTATCACACTACGCTCATCGACTGTCTTGAGACAGAGATGAAAGTGATGAAGCTCGGCATTGGTAAGCAGAGGAAGTACGATGATCAACCAACTCGTTCGGATCAACAATTCCCTTTCTAAGTTATCCAGAAAGTTTCATGGGCTTGCACCATTCATTGATCACTTGGAGATCACAGACGCCCCGCATCTGGCCGTGGCTGGCACGGATGGTCGCAGGCTAATGTTCAATCTGCAGTGGGTGCAATCGCTCAGCGATGAGCAACTCGATGGGCTGGTGATGCACGAGATCATTCATGTCATCGACGCCCACATCGAGAGGGCAGAGGATCGTGCATTGACCGTGTGGAACTCGGCTTGTGACATCCGCAGCAACTATGTGCTGCGTAATATCGAACTGCCTGTCCCGCAAGGTACGACTGACAACCCTGCCTACGACGCTATGGATATCGAGGATATCTACGAAGACCTGATGAGCCAGATCAATCTGATCACCCGATTCACACAGGAGAATGTCGAATGACTTGGAATCACAGAGTGGTTTTTTTCAAGGGCTTAGAAGGAGTCATCGACGACTACTACGCCATTCAGGAAGTGTATTACGAGAACGGCAAGCCAATAGGTTACTGCGATGCAGAGCCAGCAGGAGAATCGCTGACAGAACTAAAGCGATGCTTGACTCGCATGATAGATGCGATAGAGCAGCCCGTACTCAACGCCGATGAACTCGAAGGTCAATCCACAGAGGACACCACCAATGACTGACATCAGCAAATTCATAGAAAGATTTAACTCTGACTCGCTCAATCAACGACTGCAAGTTGAGAAGGATCAAGGCTGGCGAGATATGGTGGATAGCATTCCATTCATTCAGTTCCCAGCAGGCTGGAAGTTTCGAGCGGTACCTCCGTTCCTAGATGCTGTCGTGCGGTTCCATGTTGAGCTGCCAAACGGGGATCAAAAGTCTATCTACCTAGACAGCCGCGACACTCTCGGAAGCTTCGGCGACAGCCCATACTGGGAAGTGTATCCAGTGGAGGGCGACGCAAGGCGCTGCGCCATGAACGACACTGAATCACTGCTTGCACTCATCGCTGCCCCATCAGCGGAGACTAAATCTTATGAATGACAACATCGAAAAGTTCGGCCCCACTTCAGTGGACAACTTGCGGGAGGCTTCTGCCAAAGCCCTCGCTTTGCTGGAGCGTAACGCAGTCACCATCGATGGCGAGTGGGGTCACTGCCGTTCACTCGAGGAACTGGAGCAGGATGGTGCCTTGCCAGAAGAAATACTCGGGCTTCGCAAAGCAATCGCTGACTATGATGAAGCCCTCAATGAACTCATTGAGATGCTGAGAGTGATCGAATGAACTACAAGATCATTGAGATGGCAGTGCGGGATGGCGCCACGATCGGGCTATTCCGTGCATACGACAAAGAGTTCCCGACTCCGCAAGAGATAGTGGACGCCATCACTAAGGAGGTGATGCATGAAATCAGACAATGGACAAGGAACGCGGCATTACAAGATGATCAAACTCCCGCCTCGTCGGAAGATGTACGGGTGGGACTACGAGAAGAGGCAGCAGCTATGCATGACAGGTAAGGAGTGGCATCAGTATGCGAAAAGAGATTCGTTCAAGACGGAAAGAGGGTCTGATTCCGCTTGGGGAAATAGTGTCGAAGTTTATGTTGACGGCAAACCAATGGAGAGCCAATGAAAAACGCAAGAAGAACAGCGCAATCAGAAGAGATATCTCGACTGCGAGAAATGCTGATTCAAATGGAGATTGATTTCAATCGGGAGCGAGGCGAACGCCTTGTCTCTGAGATCATTCTCTGCACCCTGCTCTTCGCAGCAGGCGTGATCGTTGGATTCTATCTGAGGTAGTTATGAAAGCCAAAGTCAGTAAGACTGAAGAACTGGAGATCAAGATTGATAGTGATATCTGTGACGCCATCGTCGTTCAGTGCGTCACGAACGTCATGGAGAACCTGAAAGCAGACTTGAAACTACGCAAGGCAGGCAAGCATAAACTCGGCGTGTTCAGCAGCGACAAGCAGGAAGACATCGAGATCATGACTGACCACATCAATGCCATGGAAGTAGTTCTTAAATACTTCTCTAATCCATAACACTGTTATGTACGTCACATTGAGCGAGGCCGAGCAACGGCTGGCTATGTTCCTGGCCAAAGAGCGTTACCGAAACGCAAGGAACAAGGGACTGCCCGACAAAAAGATGGGCGATCAATCCAATGAACTGACTGACCTTGAGGGGATTGCCGCAGAGATCGCCTTCTGCAAACTCGCCAATGTGTATCCCGACCTCGACATGGATCACACCAAAGCAGAGGATTGTTTCCTTCGCAGCGGCAAGTCCGTCGATGTCAAGTCAACCACTTACGAGAACGGGAGGCTGCTTGCCGTCAAGTGGAAGTCCGCCGACAAGGTGGATATCTTCGCGCTGATGGTGGGCAGATTCCCTAAGTATCGATGCGCTGGGTTCATGAAGTCTGAAGACCTGTTGAAGGACGGCAGGCTCATGAACCTCGGGCATGGCGAAGGATATGCGGCAAGTCAAGATGAGTTAGAAGATATCCAATCACTACTCGGAGACTGACATGACCCTAGATGACAAGTCGCCACCCAACAGTTGGCAGCAAGAGATGGATCGTATGCCGTGGAAATACAGAGAACCCGGCAGCCCTAACGTCAATGACATCCTAGCGAGGATGCGGCAGAACGGGCTTTGGCTTGAGGCCAACGCCATAGCCGAGGAGATATCCCGCCTTCGAGCCGAACTGTTTTCAGTCAGGGAGAGGTTATCGATTCATGACAAAGGTTGATAAGCAAAAGCAAATCTATCGCGAGATCAAAATGCTTCATGGCAGAATCCATGCCTTGAACTTAGAACTGAATCGCTTGGAGGCAGGCGCACCAGAGCCTTTCCATTTTGATCCAGATTTCATCCCGCCATTTCTGAGGAAAGATTATGTCGAGCCTGTCCCCCGAAGATCGAATCAAAGTTGAAGAGCTAATCTACGAACTGCACGGCTGGGCTTCAGCCAACAAGGCTGCCCCCAGTTCCGACTGCATGACCGAGGCTGCCTATGCCCTCGCCAAGCTGGTGACGAATCGGGCAGTGAGAGACCCAGAGCCGGTCTCTCCTAAGTCCGTCCTGCAGACAGCGCAGGAGATAATCGATGAGCGTGGCAAGCGCAGGGACAACGGGCAGGAACGCTCGATGCAGCGCATAGTGCGGGTGTTTGAGGCGCTCACCGACCACAAGATGACTGAGGTGGAGGGCTGGCTCTTCATGGTCGTTCTGAAGCTTTGCAGGGAACGCACCGGCTCAGACCTTGACAACTGGATCGATGGGGCTGCCTACATGGGACTCGCTGCCGAGGCAGTAGAGCGGGCTAAAGCCCCCTCTGCATAACACTGTTATGTTATGATACGCACACACTGCACCATTCTTTTGCGTCTTCACTCCGTGGTTGTAGTGACTTGGCCTGCTGGCGTCAAACCCAGCAGGCTTTTTTTTGCCTCCAATTAGGACGCTTATGAAAGAGAAATTCAAAGGCCCACCCGAAGATAAAGAGGTGGACATCAACGTGATGATGCCGAGGATACTGATCCTCGATAACACGAGCGAGGCGATCAAGGCAGCAGAGAAAGTGACAGAGATGCTGACCTACGCCTGCACTTCCCTTATCAATGCCAACCGCGATCCGCAGTTATGCATGAGTATCATCAACCATGTATTCGAGCGGGATCGAACGCTGTTTATTGCCTTAAATCGTGGGCAAAAATACGACCTCGATCACTTTCGCCTGACGATGGTGGCACTGGCGACTGCCTACGAATACATCTGCGGTGGACACATGATCCAGCTGTCTGAGCCAGTGGACTTCGATGAGATACTGGAGCTGCGCATGGAGGGCAGGGCGTGAAGAACAAGACCTGTCATTCCTGCCACTACTCGAAGGCAGTTCAGTACGACCTGGCTAAGGGCGGCAAGACAGACTGGATGCTCTACTGCACCTACTGGCAGGGGCATCTCTATGCCGCCTGTGCTGCGTTTGTTTACGAACCCGGCACAGACGTCAAGGAACTGACAGCCGCCAAGAAAGTGGCGTAATATGTATTTACATTAACAAGGGGGTTTATATGGCCTACACCAAGCCGTCGCTCCGAGAGCGACTAAAGAATCAGATCATGTCCGAGAACGTCGCTGGCACTAAGGCTGGCCAGTGGTCAGCCCGTAAGGCGCAGCTGCTAGGCAAACGCTACAAGGATGCAGGCGGTGGTTACTCGGGCAGCAAAACCAAGTCACAGAAGAGCCTCAGCAAATGGACAAAGCAAGAATGGACAACCAAATCTGGCAAGCCTTCGAGCAAGACTGGCGAAAGATATTTGCCAAAGAAGGCGATCAAAGCCCTCTCCTCATCGGAGTATGCCGCGACGACGGAAGCCAAGCGCAAGGGCAAAGCCAAGGGCAAGCAGTTCGTGAAGCAGCCCGAAAAGATCGCCAAGAAAGTTAAGCGGTATCGGGATTGATCCAATGCCGAAACAAAAGAACGAAGACAAGATGCTGATCTTTCGATGCCATCAGGAAACGATTCTGCGCATCAAAGCCATTGCAGCAGCCGAAGGGCGGACAGTCTCCGCCCAGATTCGTCAAATGATTGACGACTACCCCCTCAAACCCCGCTTCATCAAGGCTGCCAAGAACAGCCTGAAGCGTAACCCACGCGCCAAACCGAAGCAGATCATCGAGGAGGCGCTGGCGGCCAAATACCCTACCCAAGTAGAGGGTCTAGACTCGCCGCCTGTAATGCCTTCTCAGCCTGATCTATAGTCGATCGCACCGAATCCGGGGAACGCCTAGACCCCGGTCTGAGAGTGGGATTGAAGTACTGCTTCAGGGCATTTAGCCCTGACCGCAGATCGGACAACGGGCTTTCCAACTCCCTCACCACCGTCAACCAGACGGCCCGGTACGCCTTCGGGTGGCAGCTCTTCAGCAGATAGCGATCTGCCGACAGCATGGCCAATGCCCGAGGCGCACGATCCCCCACGGACATCTGGATTCGCTCCAGTTGGATCGAGGAGGGGAACACACCGGAGCGATGGGCTAGGGCATGGAAGGCCAGAGCCGCATCGTATTGATCGGTGTCGATAGCCTTGCGGATGTACAGCCGATCGATCAAATGCTGATCGACCACCTTCGCCCTGATGAAGAGGCCATCCTCGGACTCCAATCGAACTGTGTGCTTACGATGCAGTTCGTTGGAGCCGAGTTCGTTGGCGATCAGTTCCCTAGTTTTCGATTGACCAGTCAAAATTGTCGGGCTGCTTTATCGCATGTTGCCTATCCGACCATCTTGTGCTAGCGGAATCAAATTGTAAATACGCCATCCCCATTTTTCCAAGCCACTGCCAACGTGCTTTCCACACATGAGCCTCTGGCCCGTCTTCCGTGCGAGTGACAGTGAGACCCAAGTCTGCCTTGGCAAACCATGCCATCGACTTAGCGACATCGAGTCCTGTCACTACCTTCTGACTGCGATCCATCGGCTTAGCAGGATGCGCTACGAAGAATACGTGGACGCCTGATTGCTTGGCGAACTGCTGCACTTTAGTCAGCATGCCGTTGATCGCATCTGTCTCCAGTCGATCTTTGGTATCCACTTCGATGAAGTTGTACGGGTCGATGACAAGGATACGAACGCCCATGCGCATCACTGCCGCACGAGCAAACTCCAAGATGCCCTCGATGTCAGCCGGCGCACCGGCCATGTAGTCGAGCCACACGAAGTGATCCTGCATCCAAGTGAATGCAGCGTTACGCTCCTCGATCTGCATGCGAGGCTTGCCCATGCCATCGAAGAACGGCTTGCCGACAATCTTCGAGGCCAGCTGCGCCATGTGCAGATGCGGGGGCTTCTCGAAACTGCAGAAGGCTGTCTTCCATCCCTGCTGCTGCGCAGCGTTGAGGCAGACCTGATCGATGAGATCAGACTTACCACTGCCCGGGAAGCCTGTGACGATCGTCATCATGCCCTCGGAGATGCTCATGATCTGGTCGAGGGCGGGGATGCCAGTCGGGATGCCTTTGGTGTGGCCTTCGTTGTAGAGATTGTCGAACCGCTGGGCGTAGTGGTCAGCCCCGTAGAGGCCTGCCATCGGAATCGGCTTGGCCTTGCTGAACGCTTCGAGCAAACCATCAGTCCCAAATTGGGACATGGTTTCGTTAGCGTCTTTGCAAGGCAGCGTGATCTTCCAGCACTTGGCCTTGCCGATACGGCGAGACAGCTCCTCGATGAGGGCTTCTCCAGCCGGGTCTAAGTCAGGTGAGAAGTAGATGCGGCTTGTCGAATTGAGAAGCTCCTGCGCTTCCCAGACGTACGCAAAGCGACGATCGTCCATCGGATCGATCACGCCATCCTTGACTCGCTGCGGCGCACCGTTCGGTACGCTTACGACGTTGGCATCAACGCCTGCTGCCAGCCATGACAGCGCATCGATCTCGCCCTCACAGATCAGCAGTGGCTTGCCTGCCTCCACCTGATCGATGTTCCAGAAGCTATTGCAGACAGACTGCTGACTGAAGTGCTTATCGCCATCGGCACTGCGCCACTTGACGGCGAATATCTTGCCGTTCTCTCGATACGGGAATCCCACTGCAGGCAGATTGCCAGCAGCAGCAAATCCCCATCGACCGAACACGCAGTACTTATCCGAGATAGATTCAGGGATGCCGCGAGACTTCAGATACTGAATGCCTTGCGCTTTATCTGTTTCATTCAAGTCAGCCAGCACCACTTCGGTCTTGGGCTGCTTGATAGATTGAACTTGCCGAATCGGCGTGACATTACTTTGAAAACGATCCATACCGCCTTGTACCCCACAGTGCCAGCAATTCCAACGAATGGATTGATTGTCCACGTAGACCGAAAGCGGTCTGTCGTGGCGATGTTTACTACGAGTGTGTTGACAAGCGGGACACTCCACTTTGTGTTGCCCGTTGTCTAGATGTTGGACTGCCCGTCCAATGAAGTCATCTTCGTCAATCATACTCAGCATGCGTCTTTCTCCTTTGTGCTGAGTGAATATTTTCTATAGGCCGAAGATTGTTTTCAAATACTTTATCTGTATCTACAAACGACAAACCCCCTTGCGGGGGCTTGCGTCCTACTAGTGAAGTAGGTACTCTGGCTGTGGGAACCGAGTGAGTGGTAGGGTAGAGTAGTGATCTACTCCTGTCAAACACTCAATCCCCCTATCGTTCTGGTCGGGGAAACTACGCGCAGTTCGATTTGTATTCAGACCGGGGCGGCAGGCCTCTGAACGCGCGGCGTTAGTCAGGAAGCGCGAACTGCAACAGGGCAACCTGTAAAAGTAGCTGACAGCGGGGTGGCTCCGTCAGTCATCCTCTGCACGATCGGACGTAGGCTTACTCCGTCTGTACCGTGCGGAGTTCACCATCAGTCATCAGGTATATACAGATATCTAGTTAATCTAGATACCTGTTAATTAACTGCTTGGCTTTCTTACGACGGATTCCCGTAGGCAGTTTCATCATCTGAGCAATAAACTTTTTGATCTGGCTGGAATCCAGCTGGGCTTCCATACAAGCATGATCAAAGTCCTGACTGCCCACCCAGCGGATAGCATCCTGCCGAGTGTCAGTGTCGAGGTCAGTGAGGTCTTCTAATGCCTGGCAGATGACCCGCCTTGCAATCCTAGTCGTTCCAAAAAACACCGAGCTTGTCCTTGAATTGTTCACGAAACATATCCATCGAGCAGACGAACATCTCTGCCCTCGGATTATCTCGATCTAACCCCCACATGACAAATCTACATTTCACTTGTCTATCGTTGGCGTATATACGGTCTTGCAGCAGATCGAGAATCAAGGACTCATCGAGGTCTGGCCGCCTGCTGGCGTAGTAGATTTTTGCCCCGAAGAACAGATCGCCTTCGAGCATGGAATCAAGAGCTGGCACTTGCAGCTTGAATGAGTCGCCGTAAGACAGCGCCTTCTTACTCTTGATGAGGCGGGGCTTGCCTCCGAAACTGACGAGCCTTCTTTGGTTGGCTTTGCTGGCGGGTTCGCCCAAGACAATTCCTTCCCAGAAATTGTTGACTTGAAATTTATTTTCCATTAAAATCTTTCTCCATACTGAAGATCATATACGGAGTCAAGACATGCCACAAGGAAATCCAGAAGGATTAAAGGCGCCTATTGACCAGCGGGTTCAGGAGGCAGTCATTGCATTTATCCACGCTGCGTACAGAGATGGCCTACAGGGATTCTCTGTTGCTGTCAATGATGACACCAGAATATTGAGACTCACCAAGTCTGACCCAAATGGGAGAGAGCTACATACCGTGACTCTCTACTACGAGTTCGTACTTGATGGCGGCATGGAATCACTAATGGACACAGCTAGAAAAATTCAGGAGTTAGTCGATGAAGGTAAAACCTTTTAAGTTTAAGAAGAAGCAAGCCAAGGTGGAGATGAAGCCTGTCGTTAAGACAGACCTTCCCGAGATCGAAGTAGGTCAGGGGATCATCGTCGAGTGTTCCACTCAAGACAAGGCGGATATCCAAGCAACCTACCGCGCTATCAAGAAGGAATTGGCTAGGCGAAAGGGGCAGAAGTATCGAGTCATCTGGCTGATCAAATCGTTTCTGATCTATCGAGTGAGCAATGAAGTACACAAATAATCACAATGTCCCCGTCGAGGTAATACGGGCAGTCCAGAGCGACCCGTACACCAAAGGCGAGGGCGTTACGCTGTCGGTTACGCAGCTGATCAAGTCGCCTAGGATCGTGGCTCTGCAAGAGCGGCACGATGATGAGATCACTGTCGATTACCGCGATGAAGTATTCAAGCTCCTTGGTAAGGCAGTGCATCTGGCACTGGAAGATGCCAACGCCAAGGATGAGAACTTGATCCCAGAGCGTCGGCTGTATGCTGAGATCAACGGCTGGCGCATCAGCGGCCAGACAGACACCATGTCTCTGGCTGAGAAGATGCTGACGGATTACAAATGCACTAGCGTGTATGCCGTCACATCAGACAAGCCTGAGTGGGAGCATCAGTTGAATCTCTATACGTGGCTGTGGCGCAAGCACGGCTACGAGGTGGAGAAGCTACGGATCATGGCGATCCTGCGTGACTGGCGACGTAGCGAGGCAGACAAGAAGTTTGACTACCCGCAGTCTCCGGTGGTGTGCTTGGACATCCCGCTTTGGGGATTCATCAAGCAGACCGAGTTTGTCGAGCAGCGCGTTCGCTTGCACCAAGAAGCGATGAAGAAGGATGCAGTACTGCCTGAGTGCAGTGACGAGGATCGATGGTTGCGCGGCAAGAAGAATGTCCGTTGCGAAGGCAACTGGTGTCAGGTCGCGCAGTTCTGTTCACAGTGGCAGTCCATAAAGGAGAAGAAGGCGTGAGTGACGAAAGCACAATCGATTATGCTGAGCGATCTGCCAAGATATGGCAGACGTTGAGCAAGCTGAATGTCAACGAACACACCGAGAAGAAAGGTCATCTGACCTATCTCTCATGGGCTTGGGCTTACCAGACCATGATGGATCACTTCCCGGATATGCGTATTGTCTGGAGTACGTTCAGGGATGTAGACGGAATGGACAGGGATGTCCTCTACTACCCGGATCGAACTTGCTCTGTGCATTGCTCGGTCATCATCAACGGCATCACAAAGCACATGTGGCTGCCCGTGATGGATAACCGCAACAATGCCGTTGCAAACCCGGATGCGAGAGCCATCTCGGATACGAAGATGCGCTGCCTCGTGAAGTGCTTTGCGATGTTCGGGCTTGGCCTGTACATATTCGCGGGCAGTGACTTGCCGCAGGAAGAACCGCTGGAGATTCCTGAGCGCATCAAGTCACCAGAAGATCATCAAGTCTTCTTGAGGGAAGTGGAGAAGAAGGCCACTAAGATCAAGGCTAAGGCGGAACTCAATACGTTCTTCCGCAGCCTTGAGCCGTGGTTCTCCGACCTTCGAGAGATAGTCGATGAGGAAGGTGTGACCGGGTATGACGATCTGGTCAAGAAGTTTAAGTTGTATGCAACAAAGGTAAAGTGAGATGGAAAACAGAGTTAGTATTGATGGCGCCTTGTATCCGAACCGTTACAAGGACAAGCCGAACAAGCCGGATATCACTGGCGAGATCACGCTCAGCAAGGACTTGCTGAAGTCGCTGGTGACGCTGGTCAAGGAGGGCAAAGAGGCTGGCCTGAAGGTGGCGATCTGGAATCGCGAGAGCAAGGCAGGCAACCCCTACCAGTACATTAAGTGTGAGGCAGTTGAACCTAAGCCGAAAAAGGAATATAACGGAGGTGGGTCGTCTGGTTTCAAGGCAAATCCACCGTCAGTGCAAGCTGAGGACCCGGATGATCCGCTTCCGTTTTAATTGATTGTTTACTCTCCATAGGGATTATTCCCCACCCGCCTTCGGGGTGGGGTTTTTTATGGGAGGGGGAAATGCAGAGCCATTACATCAAGCTAGTAGACGCGCTGCGTCTGATAGACAGAGACGTTAAAACGACAACGGAAAGGGAGTTCCTGCCAGTAGGGGAGCTAATGCATGAAGCGGCGGAAACTATCGAGAAATTGGAAAAAAAGAACCAGGAAAAGACCAAAGAGATCGCAGAGCTTGAAGCTCTGCTCCGAGAAGCCTTCCCCATCCGATGAGAGTCCAAAAGCCTTTATAGACTTTAGGACTCTGCATGGAATGCCAGAAAAAGAAATAAACCGCTGTATTATTTGCCGCTGCGAGATCGGCTCTTCGCGGTACTCTTCTTTGACTTGCTCACACTGCCGTCAGAGGCAGCGTCGGCGTGAGAGACAATCAGCTCGCCCCTGAACACTGCCCCCATCTCGTTCACATGGCAGATTTCAGCATCGACAATCTTGCCCTTGATGAACGACAGCACGGCGAACCCAGAGCAAGAACCGATCGTAAGGCCTTCTCGGTAGGCAAACTGGGGGCCGCTGGGTTCGGCTAAGTGTCCGCAGTCAACGCCCCATAAACGCCCATTAGCGTTATCTACGGGGTTCACTCTCAGCTGGTGCAGATGGCCGTGGGCATAGCTCAGGCCATATCTCATCGCTGAGTTGTATCCAGAATGAACACCACCGCTTACAGGGCGGTGACGCATACCAAGTTGGTTATTCACCTTGGTCATGTAGGTGAACTTCCACGCCTTGAAGTAATCCGCTATCGAGAACCCAGCCAGTCCCTCGTACTGGAAAGTGTTGGCAGCTAGGGTTCTATCAAATCTCGCATCATGATTGCCCACATGCCACAACTTCAGGGACTCAGGAGAGGCTTTCTCGAAGTCGCTCATGCGTTCCCGGCAAGCATCCAATTCGTCAATCACCCTTGGGGATTTCTCCCACCCCAACGGCGGATGCCTTGACACTGTGGCTCCATCGAACATATCGCCTAGTGCGGCAATGATCGTGGGGCGTTCCTGCTTGGCAAATTCAACAGCCGCTATGTGGGCAGTCGTGATGATTCCCGGCCAGTAATGTGCGTCAGATACGCAGAGGATTTTGCCGGTGTCGATGGAGACGTTGTTCTCTAGGGGAAACTGCTGGGCCGCTTTGTCCCAGCCATAAACGCTGCTGCTGGTGGTTCTGATCTGGATAGTCTTGAGGGTGATTCCTTTTGCCGATAGGTCTCGTCTGCGTTTATACACATTCGATTCGGTCATCCCGGCAATCTTGGCTACAGCGGTTGGCGACCCCTTCGCTTGACTCCATACATTTATGAACTCACTATCAGTCATCTTCTGAGCCATGCCTTCATCCAAACGTAGAAAGGATGAAGGTTTTTATCAGTAGTTAAAGGAATTTGCAAATGAAAGATAAAGAAAAGCGCGGGAAATTATCCGTTGTCAAGGATATGCCTGATGAAGTGACTGAGCTTTATCCCAGCATTGACACCATCCTTAACAGTTTCGCAGGCACGAATCCGCTTTATATCTTGGTTGTGTCAGTAGATAAGGACGGCACTATCAACTGCGGGTTTAACACGACATCAAAAGCGGAACTGCTCCTGCTGACAGAACAGTTCCGCTATTTACTGATGAACGGCGAGTTTGATAGCTAACCAGTAAAGGCCGCAAAGATAGCCGAGGCAGCGCGAGAAGGAATCTCGCCTCGCTCTCGAAGCACTGGAACTACGGACAGCCGAAGGTCTTTGTCAGCCTCTAGTTGTTCCAGATAATCTCGAGTTTGATCTGCCCCCAACTCCGACTTGAGGATGGCATCTCTCGTTTCTCGATACCGTTTCAAGTAACGCTCGATAGCCAGCACTGACTCGCGAGTCTCGATCAGCCCTCTTCGAGCATTGGCGTAAGCGTAGTACTCCCCGATATCTCCACGCTCTGCGATCTTCTTGAGCGTAGCCACCATCTTGTCCGACTCGTCACGCAACTCGTAGAACTCTTGCTGCTGACGATCGCCGGCAGTACCAGCGCCGTAGAAGAATCGGCGCACACCCGGGATGTTATTGACGTCAGAGTAGTCGGCGCGGGTTCCTGCCGTCTTATCACCGTCCACTTCACGGATGATCTTGTCGGTCATCAGGAACAAGGACAGGCCCAATGAACCACCGTACCCACCCACCAGATAGTCGAGCTTCATCGGACTGACGTTGATCAGCTTGCCCAACTCCTTGGATATCGTGGACGTACGTTCGTCGTACTGCTCCGAAGCCTCGGTTCCCTTGTTCACCCAGTAAGGCACGATGTCCTGCCCGGTGTAGCTGTTCTTGTTGCGCCAAACATCGATCAGGGGCTTCACAATCTGGAAGCCGGTGATGTCAATGTTCGTGGAGTTGTTCACTTGGCGGACAAGACTGTCGCGGAATCCACGGGCATCCATATCCCCGAACATAAAGTTCAGGAAGGTTTCTGGAACTGCCTTGAACATCATGCCGATTTCGAAGGGGATGGGAATCTTCAGCATCACGCCCTCTCCCAAGACGGGAGCAGGGATCAGCCAGTTGTCATCTCGCACTTCTCGACGGGCTTTCTTGTACTCCTCGTTGTCGCTCATGAGCATGAAGTAGACGCCCGTCATGGCGGCCAACATCGCACCGCGCATCAAGGCTCTCTTCTGCGTCACAGCGCGAGGCTCCAGCCCCTCGTACGGCGAGTACTTGCCGTACAGTGAGCGATAGATCACATCGAGGCCTTGGATACGGGCGTTCAAGAACGGCACGGAGGCAGTCACAACGCGCCACAGCGGGTTGCCACCACGGCGGCTGAAGTTCAGCACTTCGATGGCTGCCTGACGAGCGGCAGCCTCGCTGCCTGTCTGCTTCAGCACCGAGTTGTACACAGCCATACGAGTGGCAGCGTCAGAGCGGGTACTCATGTCGCCCAGCCAATCCCACACGCGGGTCACAGCGTTGCCGCTAGTGACAGCGTGGTTACGCATGTCAATGCCCTGCTTGCGATACTGTCTCTTGATGTATTTCTTTAAGTCCTGCGGGTCGGCGGACATATCGTATCCACCCACGATGCCGGTCTTCAGCAGGGTATCGATCTCGCCCATGCCGAACTGCTTCAGCGTGTCGATGACCGGGACATAGCCAGTGCCACTCGTGACGAACGAGGAAAGCGTATCTCGAAGCATGTTGGCGACGATAAAGCCCGGGTCTCGCGTCACTAACTCTCGAAGTGCATTCGCTGGCATGGCCAGAATCTTGGTCATCGTGTTGAGAGTCGGATCACCGTAGTTCATCATCGACTCGTGCAGCAGCGGGTCTGCCACTTCGTAGTAGACCTCGTTGCCATCAACGAATGTCGTCTTGATGTAGCTGCCGCGCTGACGAAGCTGAGATGCCTGCTTCGCCGGGTTCGGTCCATCAATCAGTCTTGCCTCTCCCACCAGCACTGAGTTACGCAGGATGCGATTGGCAGCCACGTTCTTCAAGCCGGCAGAGATGATGCCGAATGCGTTCTTCGAGATCATCTCGAACGGGTCAGCATCCTCCAGGTCTTTCGCCCTGTCGGTCAAAGCGCGAGTGAGGAAGTCGGCCTTCGTCATAGAGGACTTGCGGCGGAAGCCTTGGTCACGCATGACCGCCTCTTCCATCTCCTCGTAGAACGGGAAGTAATCACCCCACTGCTTCCACTTATCAGCCAAGTCCTCCGTCAAAATGCCGGTGTCCTTGCCGAACTGGATCAGCGTGTTGTTCCAGTTCTGGTACTTGTTGTACGCCTCAGTGACTTGCGGGAATTCAGTGTCGATCTCTTCGATCAACTGACTGATCTTTGCATCACTCGGGTTGTCCACAAGCCTGACTTTCTTGGCAGCCTCGATGATCTCTTTGAGAGCTGCCACTCGATTGGGGTCTGCATCCGGGCCAATGTTGTCAAGCTCGAACATCGCTTGCTTGGCACGATTGCGGAAACCCTGCACACGCTTGAGCGTGGAGTAGGCTTTGAACTGCCCCATACCATTAGGCACAGTGCCGTTGACGAGCGGCCCCAAGATATCGAGCAAGCCCGGAGTGCTGGAGTCCACATCGATGTAGCCAGCAAACTTGTCGTTCTCGAAAGCACCGGGGTCTGCCGCAATCATATTGCGACCCGACACCCACTTCACACCGCCATAGTTCATGGCAGATGCCAGCCATCCTCTGGCTCGATCCAGCTGACCGAGGGCAGCACTCGCTGAAGTTTCAGCCAGCAGCATTCCCTCGTTCTCGGTTCCGATGAGGGCAGACTCTTGGCGACGAAACTCGTTGTAGCGATCGATCACTGCCTTGCGGAATACGCGAGAGAAGTCATCAAAGGCAGACTTGAATCCGCCATCCTGCCAGCTCTCTAGGATCATGAGAGCCTTCTGCCCGAACGTCATATCCTCCGGCTTGATCTTGCCGTAACGACGTACGCCTTCCTCGATCACATCGTTGTTGATCGGGTCTTCCGCAATCTCATTCAGGCGGAATCGATTTCCCGAATCTGGGAACGGCACTTCCCTGCCATCTTGATCGAACTTCAGGGCAGCGGCAGTGGCGATCTTCGGAGCATTCGGATTGAAGCGCGGGATGTAACCCTTCGGCGTATTGCCGATATGGGTTTCCATAAAGTCATCAACGCGCTTCTCGTCTGCCTCTGAGATAGGCGTTTCGAGAGCAAGAGAACCTTCATCCACATCCCCGTATGGAGCCATTGACTCCTCACGAGACACGGGCATCGGGATGCTGGCGTTACCTTCCTGCGCTTCAATGCGAGTCGGCCACGATTCTACGTAGTCAAACTCACCCGGCTTGCTTTGCTCAGACCAGCGAATGGGATTCGGGTCCATAGTGCGAAGGATGACCGGCATTGAGCTATATCCGGCGTTCTTCAACGCCCTTGCTCTGTGCCTGCCCTCGTGACCGACAATCTTGAGAACTCCGTTCTCATTCAGAGATGCATGCAGGAACGGGATGGAACTGAACTTCTTCCCTTCGGCCAGAAGCTTTTGAATATCATCATCCTTGGCCTGCATGTAGCCAGGCCTTGCCAACTTCAGGAAGTCATCGATGTTCATCTCGATGAGCTTCTCTCTGCTTTTGTAATCTGGGACACGCAAGCGATTGACAGCGACAGGATCGAACATGCCAACCGCGCTACCCTTGCTGGGTCTTACGCCATCCTTGCCAACCACCACTTCCAAGTCAGACTGAGTGATCTTGACTGGGCCACGGCGACGCTCACCCTTGTTCACGATCTTCTTCACTTTCGCCAACTCTTGGTCTGCGAAGTTCAGCGATCGGATCGTGGCATTGGCGTCCGGGTTGAATACAGAGAGTCCCGGCGTTCTCGCGCCGATCTCTCCATCTGCAACAGCAGAGAAGATTTGATCAATGGACGTAGCACCTGATCCCTTCCACGCCGTAGCGAAGGACTGGATGAAGTTCATGATGCGCTGGAACAGGGAAGCGGGTTTGCCTGCGGCAAACTTGCCGCCGTGCTTACGCCACAGGCGGAAGCTCTCTGCCACTGCCTCCTCGACGAGTTGCATCTCGTTGAGTCCTTTGCCTGCATAACGCAGACGAATCTCATCGAGCATGGTGGTGGGAGGCAGCTTGCCCTTTGGCTTGAGCATCAAGCTCGTATCGCCAGCCTCATCGAGGTAGGCTCTATTGATCTTGGCAGTGCGAACGAAGTTCGAGAGAGTGTTCCACTCCTGCTCGGTGAACATATCCGCTTCACGCATAGCGTGAATGGTTTCGTGATCCACCGTACTGACAATGCGATCGATGATCGCTTCAGTGGATACGTTCGGATCATTCAACTGATCGCCAATGTTGATGACGATGGACTTCTTGATGGGCGAGAAGTAGCCAAGTTGCATGACCGTCTGGCCAGAGGGCAGCTTGCGAGTTTTAGCCTCGCCCTTGTTCAGCGAGTACTTAACAAACTTGGCAATGCCGTAACGATTCAGAGCGTCAGCCAGAATCTTGTCGAAGTTCGTGGCAACACGCTCAACTTGCGGGTCAGCGCCTTGCGCAACGGCAGCTTCTTCTCGCTTCTCCGCTTCCTGCTTCACTTCCGCAGTGGGAGTCTTCGGGTCAGTGACTGCCTGCTTCGCCTGCTGCTCGACACGCTTAACGGAATCTTCCGTAAAGCCTGACGCTCTCATTCTGGCGGCAGCCTGCTCCACGGTTTCGTTCTGCAGCAGTCCCGCTGCCTTAGCCTTACGATCGGCAATGTAGTCTTGCTCTGATCGAATCAGTTGGATTTTCCCAGGAACGACTGGCTTGACTCTGCCGCTAAAGAGCAGATCGCTATACATCTGCTTCGAGGCAGCATCCGAAAGTCCAGTGGCTGCCTGAATATCCTTGGCAGAAAGGCTCGGCGTCTTGCCGTCTTTGGCTGTGCCAAGCACGCCAAGAACTCCCTCGAACTGAGAGCGGCTGTACTGACGACGGAATAAGTTCGGAAACTTGATCGTCTCCGGCATGGCGGGAGTGTTGGCAATGCGCGTCATCAAGTAGGTGCGCTGCCCGTTGGACATATCGCCCCAGTTCTCAGTCCCTGTCCAGTACTTGGCGTAGTCTTTGAACGCCTTATCCTTGACGTCGATCTTGAGGTTCTTGTCGTTACCGAGTTTTGTCAGGGCAGATGCCGTGATGGTTCGCTTGTTGGCGAAGTTCGGGTCAACCAGCACTTCTCGCTTGATGTACTTGTTCAGCAAATCGTTCTGCTCAGTAATCTGAGCAAAGCTTTGCATCATCTCGTCGAAGCCCTTCGGGCCAAGTAACTTCTTGGCTTCCTCTGGCGAGTAGAAGTCCTTCATGCCGACTCGCTTTTCCTTCGGCAGGAAAGCGGAGATAACCGACTTCTGAACCAGTCGGTTCTTCGGTGATCGCAGTGATGCTGCCAGACGATAAGCGGGGTTGTTATCGATCAGGCCAGTGAAGCGCAACACATTGGCTGCCGAGATGGCAGCGTTCTGGTTGTTGATCTCAGCCAAGTCAACAAACGCATCGTTGACGGAGGCGTACTGCTTGTCCGTCACGGGTGATGCAGTCATCACATCAACAAGACCGAACGTGCCATCGCCTAACGGCTGCACTTTGATGAAGCTATCTTCACTCGGCGTTGCAATGCGACCGCCTTGAATGGCAGAGAGGATTCTCGCTGGCTCTATGCCCGGGATGTTTCCATCCTTAGAAACGCTCAGAGCTTTGCGTACAGCACCAAATGCCACGCCCTCTGCCACTTCCTTGGAGGGTTTGGCAATGCCAAGATCACCGGCTGCCGCTATGGCAACCGCATCCTCTACGCTTCGGCCAGCGGCGAGTTCCCCAGTGATGTCGTAATAGCCATCACCTTCAGGGCTGTAGGCCATCGTCGAAACGCCGCCCTTACCGTCAGGCGATGAGAACACGGTGACACGAGTGAAGCGATCTGGATTACCAGAGAGTGATACCGTGTAGATGCCCTCGTTAGTGGGGGCAGCAGGGATGGCGCTAGGCGGCGGCAGCATCAATACGCTAGGAGCCGGCTGGCCACGCTTGGCTGCATCTTCCTCGCGCTGCTTGCGAATCTCTTCTGCCTGATCTGCAGTGAAGCGGTCAATGCGCTGACGTCGGAGCTTCTCTTCCTTATCTCGGTAAAGCTTGTTGGCCACTGTGCGGCGGCCACCCATTGCATCGACGATCACATCCGCAATCGCACCGACACCGCCACCCACCATCAGATCGTCCATGAAGGACTCACCGATCTCGATGTCAGCGTCGTAAGCCACATTGCTCACGATGTTCTGGCCGATACCCGCCAAGCCTTCCTGCAATCCTTCTGCTGCGCCTTGCGTAACAGCGCCTTTCGTTAGGCGCATGATGTCGTCGGACACAGAGCCAGCAAGGGGGCTGCGCTTATCTAATCGAGAGAAGATGTTCAGCAACGCAGAACCCGTCTCCGGCGTCACCTTACTGAAGAGCCGATTGATCGGCAGCATTTCAGTGGCGCCGATACCAGCACCACCAATGAGGCCAGCAATCTCCTGCCCGGCAGTGATTTCTTTGCCAAGCTCACGCTCTTGCTGCATGCGCTGCGCTTGTTCGCCAGCGCCGCCTGCTACAGCCAAACCCACGCCGGCAGTACGGGCAGCTACGCCAGTGGCGGAGGCTCCGAGTGCTTTAGCAATGCCACCCGGCATGGCGTAAGTGGCAACAGAGCCTAATCCTGCGCCTAACTTCGAAGCTAAGAAATCCTTGTACGGCTCCTCTGGAGCGAGGATGCTCTCGTCCTCTAAGTACTTCTGTGCGGCAGCAAGATTGGTTTCAAACTCCGTGTCGATGCCCGGAGTGACAGCGCCAGCAACGCCCTGCGCTGCCCCAATCAGAGAACTTGCAAAGCCACGCGGGATTCCCTTGAAGAACTCCGCCGCTCCACCGCCTAATGTTTGATAGGGATCAAGCAAGGAGCCGTATTCATCTGGGAACCGCTGCGCCAAATCCAATCTGAGGCGATACCGATCTTCCTCGGTAAGTTGCTCAGGGAGATCCAACGTGCTGCCATCGGGCAGTCGAAATGATCTTTTATTGGCAGGCACTAATGTGGCCATTCAGAACCCCAATTGTCGATGTAATTACAGGGCGGATTCTAAGTCAGAAGCAGAGGCAAAGTTCTGCCCCATTAGTGGGAATGTCGGTGTCCCCTTGCCTCGATAGTAATCTGCCTGAGACTGCAGCAAATTCTCTCTAGCAGTCAACAATCGATCGTCGTTGTCCTGCGCTTGCCGCGCAATCGCCAAACGCTCAGCATCGTTCTTAGCTGCCGCCACTCTGGCAGCGGCCTCTTCACGCAGGGCTTGACGGCGCATGTCGATGTCAGTGAGCTTGAGACGAATCTCGGTGTCGAACCGAGCCTGGTCACGAGCGATAGCCGCAGCCTCGCGAGCATCAGCCCGTTGCTCTGTGCGTTGACGCTCTTTGATCCCCATCAAACCCATCTCGAAATCACGCTGTTCGCGGCGGAACTCGCGATTGGCTGCCTGCTGTTGACGAGTCAATGCCGACAAGCCACGGGCGATATCACCACGCTGGGTGGCAGTGCCAATCACTTCCCCAAGGCCGGCCAGCATCTCTGCCTGACTCATGCGCCTAAAGTCTTCCTCGTTCGGCTGATAGCGGTAGTAACGCTCCAGCATCTCCGGCGTGAATTCATCAGCGCGTTTGCCAGTGACAGCCACTTCCTGCAACGCCTCGATGCCGGGGCGTCTAGCTACGGTTGGGCGAACTCCAGCCTGCGGCGCAGCAGCAGGGGGAGCCGGAGGCGCCACTGCCGTATCACCTCCCACCGGCACCCCACGGATCATGGCGGTTTGTCCGCTGATAATGTTCTCGATTCCGGGTATGCGAGGGGCAGCATCAACGGACGTAATGCCAGGGGCTGAGGACGGCGTAGCCACCGGAGCCTGCCCGATAGCAGGGGCGGTCGCTAATCCTTTCATCGATGCCAATTCCGCCCGTAGAGCGGACGCATCTCCGCCTGCGGCTTCGACAGTCGCAATCTCCCGCCTCAGACCTACTTCCGAGCGGCGGGGAGTCAACGCCCTCAAGCCTCGGCGGACAAGATTCGACAGCGGCTGCCCCGGCACATTCATGCCTTCTTGCATCCGCTCCACTTCCCCGCCACCGGCCATGCCCTGAACCGGCATGCCGTCCATGATTCCTGCGGCCTCCATAGGAGCCTCGGGAGCCATCTGGGGCTGACCCATCTCCATACCAGCCTGAGCCGGCATAGCGGCTGTAATGCCTTGAGGGGCGGCCATAGCCTGATCCTGCATCATCTGCCCTGCAAAGGCGGCTGCCTGCTGCTGAGCGACCGGGGGAGCCACTTCCTGCTGGGCTGCCATCTGCCGCTCAACCCGCTGGCGATCCTGCTGGCGGCGCTGAATCTCAGCCATAACGAGGTACGGGGGGTAGCCCCGCATCGGCTGCTGGGCTTCTTGCAATAAGGACTGGTCGCTAAAGGACTCTAAGTCCTTCTGTTGGTCAATCAGGCTCATCGATTAGCCCCCTCGGAGTGCGTTGTAAAGCCCAAGCCCTGACAGTCCCGCTCCCAGCGTGGACTGGAACAGGCTCGGCTGTTGCTGGAATGTCGAAACCGTTTGCTGCGGCTGAACCGGAACACCGCGAAGGATGTTGGAGTAGAAGCCCAACTGCCCTTGCGTGTAGCCCATCTGGTTCAGGAAGTCCTGATAGCCGACATCGAGCGAGGCTTGGTTCAATGCGCGCTTACGCTGACCCACTGCCTCCTGTTGGCCGAGCCGCTCAATGTCCAAAGCCTGCTGGGCTTGGCCTAAATTGCCAAGAGTCTGTGCGGCTGCCAGCTGTTGCTGACGGCCAGCTAAGTCTTGCTGCAGGCCAGCCAACCCGAACTGAGTTTGCTGCTGACGGGAAGCCTCACGAGCCGCTTCCTGACGCGCAGCCAATTCAGCTGACGCCAGACGCTGTTGCTGCGTGGTCTGTTGGGCAGCCAATCCCATTTGAGCCGCCGCTTGTCGAGCCGCCTCTTGCGCCTGAAAGCCTGACAATCCGCTGGCTGCTGCGGCCTGACGGGCAGCCTCTTGAGTTTGGAAGCCAGCCAGCTGCGCCTGACGATCACGCTCGTACTGCTGCATGGCAGTTTCGTACGCAGCCGCACGTCCCTTGGCAGTGACGTCACCCACTTGTTCCAGAATATTGCGCTGCAGTTCTGAACGCTCAAGAGCCTCGCGGTATCCGCCGCGACCACCCGCTTGAGCAGCTGCCTGACTAATACCCGTTCTTGCTCGTTCAGCCCCCTTCTCTAACTCACGAACCGCCGCACTCGTCACTGCCTCCTGATACGGAGTCATGTATCGAGAAGCCACCTCGGAGGTGAATGGCCCAACGCCACCAAGTATCCCTGCCTGATATGCCGCTGGGCCAACGCCGGCTTGGTAGCTGGCAGTGATATCAGTTGGGGCGTAGGCTGCCGTGAAAGTGCCGGGTTGGTATAGCTGTGCAAAGTTAAACGCACTCGGGCCTGCCTGCGCAGCCTGAGCAGCAACGCCAGTGGCTGCGGCAATCTGTTGCGGAGTGGCCAGCGAAGAAATGCCACGCTGTGCGGCTAGCTCCGCCTCAGTGAAATCAGCAAGCCTTGCGCCTGTATACGGCTGATAGCCCTGAAGGCTCTCGGTTTCTGCTCTCTGGAGCAGACGCTCGAAATACGGGGCGGCGTACTCAGGCAGTGCCTGTTGGTAGACCGTGGTGCTAGTGGGTGCTGTTTCTGCCATTGATGTTTCCTCTAATCAAGCAGGCAAGACTTTGGCTGAGTTAATGGGTCGCGCCTGCTTGGTTGACCCAGTTTTATCTTTACGAACTCGGGACATCATCTGTTCAAGTTTATGCCTTCCCGAGTCACTATTCCCATCTCCGAGCATGCTGACCACATCAGCAGGGATGATGAACTCGCCCGGCGAGACTGCGACCCGTTCGCTGCTGCCAATCACGCCATCGACCATATCGTCCATGCCGCCAGTGTGGCCCTCCACCATCCCTTCCTTGCGGCTGCCGTTGGCAACAGACTCTAGGGTCTCCTCGCGGAGTTTGCGGAAGGCACGGTTGCCGTGCAGATCAATGAACTTCTGGATGACATCATCGGTCTGATCTTCCGGCAGCTGCCCTAAGATTGCAGCCTGTGTCAGCGGGATCAGCTGGCGACTGCCATCTGTCATCGGCGCGTCAGAGTCCTCCATCATGGTCTCTTCTATCTCGCCGCCCTCGTTATAGCCTTGGATCATCTCCAAGTAGCCACGAGGTGAGTACGACTTAATCGTACCGCCAACAGCTTTAGGCTCGATGCGATCGTCAGGTGTAGTGCCGGGGCGTGTACCCGGACTTCCACCCGGAGTGGTTCCCGGCTGAGTCGTATCAATCACTGCCGGCGGATTCAGGTTCGTGAAGAACATCCACTCAGGCAGGAAGCCATGGCGGTAGTCTCCCGGTGCGCCAAAGTACTTACGCTCTTGGCCTTCCGGGATATAGCCAAGGCCGCCAGTGCCAGTGTATCCGCCACCGCCACCAACGCCGGCTCCAGCCCCACCCGCAGTGCCGCCAGCCAATGCTGAAAGCAACTGGGCAATTGCAGCGTCCGTTAAAATCTCTTGCCCTTTCTCCTTCAATGTATCCAGCAAACCCGGAGTGTTAATTGGAGTTGGAGCAGTAGGCGGGACGAATGGCGTAGTAGTTGGAATATTTGGCGTCGGCACATTCAAGTCAGGCTCACCCGGCTTGCTGCCTCGAATCACCACTTCCGCTTCGGTCGGGAACATATCCGACGTTAAGTCAATATCGCTATCCACCACATCAAGGTTAAGGACAGGGACATCCACTTCCTGCACTGGCGTACGAGGACTTGTCACCACCACCTCATCGAGCGGAGTCTCGATAACAGGCGTAGCCGGAGGCGGAACAGCCACTACAGGCACATTCACCTGTTGATCTGTTTGCGGCCCAGTCCTCACCGTCACTTGATCAAGCGGCGGTTGAACAACATCAGCAGGAGGCGCTGGCGGAGGCGTAGTCACAACAGGCACATTGGGCTGCTGCGTTGTTTCCGGGCCAGTTCTCACTGTGACCTGATCAAGCGGAGTCTGTACCACAGGCTGCTCTGGAGCAGGTGGCGGGGTAACAACTACAGGCGCATTGGGCTGTTGAACCGTCTCAGGCCCAGTCCTCACCGTTACTTGGTCAAGCGGGGTTTGAACAAGAGGCTCAGCCGGAGGAGTGACAGTGGTCGGCACAGGAGCAGACGGCTGCACCGTCTCTTTGCCAGTCGTCACCTTCACTTCAGGCTGCGTTGCCTGCTGAGCGGCAACTTGTGCTGCTGCCTGCGTCGTTGCTTGAGCAATGCTGTTGGCTTGATTTACTGCCGACACGATCACCGTGTTGGGGTCAGCGACAGTAACGAGCGTGTTGTTGACTTGCTCACCGAGCGGCAGATTGTCCAATGCCCAGTTGTTGTAGGCATCTTTGATTCCGCCCAACGCAGTCTCAGCAATAAAGCTAAGACCGCCAGCGATCAAGCCAGCTTTCAATGCGTCCTCGAAACTGCCCCCTTGCAAGGCAGAGCCAGATGCGCCAATGATGGCAGAGCCAAGCGCAGTTGTGCCTGCCTTGCCAAGTCCAGCAAGGCCAAGTTTTGCACCAATCGAGCTAGAAGCCACTGCATCGCCAAGCGCAAATGGCACACCAGCAAATGCCAGAGCCACTGTGATCAGCGGGATAGTCAGGTTCTGCTTGGTTGACTTCATGCCAACCTGATCAGCTGCCGTGGGATATCCAACGCCACCCGAAGCCTTGAGAGCAGCAATGTCTTTTTGCATCGCTGCGTTCTTGTCTATCGTGTAGATGTAGTCGCCCACTTTCGCGCCGGGGTACAGAAGCGGGATCACCTTATCAACTGGCATTGCTTCGTAATAGGCGCGGATATCATCTTCAGTCATCGGCCCAGCCATCTGGGAGATGTCCGAAGTTCTCATCATGTTGGCAGTGAAGATGCCCTGCGTCATTTCGCCGGGGTTGAACTTCTCGATGTACTGCTTATCGCCAGAAATGGCCAGATCAAAAGCCTTCTCGAAATTTTTGGCAGCGAGAGCCTGACGAATATCGTCAAAGCGGTTCTTCAGGAAGCTGCTGTATTCATTCATCTGCTCGACGCCCTTCAACTCCTCTGGGGATAGCCCAGCTAAGAAGTTGGCTTCCATCGCAGCAGTGTCTACGCCAGAGTAGAGCGGCTTCATGTTGGCAGCGATAGCATCTGCCTCCGCCTGAGTGAGGCCGTAATCAGCCAGCGTTTGCTGCGGCGGCGCTTCAACTGTCGGCTGACCAATCGGTTTGTACACCGTTGCAGACACATTGGGGTCAACCGAGATCGGACCGATGGCAAAGTTTCTGGCCACATCAACCTGGCCGCCAACTTTTGGCTGGCTGAGCAATGCAGCTAATTCATATAAGGCTTGATCATTAAATCCAGTGCTTTCTGGAATTTCAGCGCCGGGAACAAAGAAGCTGCTGACGTCCACTGGAGCAGGCTGAGAATCAACCGGCGTCACAGGCGGATTATAAATAGGCTCATCTGGAAGCGGCCTGTCAGCAGGAACCGCAGCTTGCTGGCTTCTAGTGTCTGCTGCCTTGTATGTGTCAGGCAGTTGATCGTACGGAGTGCGAACGCCGGTCTCTTCTGGCAAGCGGTTATATGTGCCGTCTGACCACAGGAACCATTCCTCGCTACCTTGATCGTTGAATTGATCAAAGGAGATGAGATCGCCGTCGAACTTGCGCTGCACAATGCCGCCCTCCGCCATTCCCGGTCTGTAGTACGGGTTTGAACTGGGGACAATCTGTGGGTACTTCGTTTGCAATTGCTTGCGACGCTGTGTTTGGCTCGTCAAGAAATTCTGGTACTGCCGGATGTAATCCTCTTCGGCATTGATACGGGCAAGCTCACCGAGGCCTGTTGTCAACGGCAACAACACTCCCGGCTTCTGGATTTGCTCCATGAAATTATCGAGGCCGCCTTCAGTGGCCACCTTCGCCATCTCAATAGGATTGAACTCAGGCGACTTGAAAGCCTCTGAATAGCGTGAACCGAACGTGCCTGTCTCTGGCTTTTTGAAGATGCCGAACTTGTAGCCGGTATCTGCGATGGGCTGGCCAGTCGCAGCATCTACTGCCGCATCTGGCGAAGTGGCGGCAAGATTTCGGCCCAGTCTGCCAACCGATGAGCTGACAAGACCAGACATGATGCCCTTCTCAAGGCTGCCACCACCGATCATGGTTGAGGCAGTGGAGGCCAAGAAGCTAGATACGCCGGGGGAAAATCCGACTGCCTTGAAAGCAGGGCCTAGGAAGGCAGAGCCTACAAATGGCAACAGGTCTTTGAACTTGAATGCCTCTGGTAAACCCGTCATCGGGTTCTCAGTGATGCCACCTAAGTTGGCAAGGTATTTCACTTCGCTAGGAGCGACGTGCATCAGCATGGTGTCGCCATAGCGACCCTGCTCAGCCAATATCCCTGCAAGTCCTTGCATCGTCTGGTTGGGCATCTTGATTACTCTCTCGAAGTTTCAACGCCGAATATGTTGAAAGCCACATTCGTTGCGCTGGCATAAACCCGAACCCTGTCAGTCTCGTTCAGGGTCATTCCGATAACGACTAGCAGCGTATCTTTCGCGCCGATCACATAGTCGTAGTAGATATACTGCTTTGTGCTGTTAGCTTCGTTAGCCACTGCCACAGAAATGCGGATCGTGACTGGCGAAGAGCCAGTGTTGCAGACCGTAATGCTGCTGATAGTGGCCTGCGCTTCAGCAGGCACAACATACAGGTCTGCTGATGTCGTGGCGGCGGGAGAAGCCTGACCAAGTACTTTGATTGAGTCTGCCATATTAAGGGTCTGTTAAATCCCAGTAAGACATTGCGCCGATCCCATCCCCTGTTCCAGTAATAACTCTAACTGCCAGCGTGTAGATGTCGCTGACGTTTGCCAGAGTTACTCCAAGCTGGAGATCGAAGTTGTATGAAGAGATTTCGTTGAATGGCGTTGAGGACAGTACACCGGAAGAGGTGTAATCCAGCTTCACGATCTCTCCGCCGGTCATTGATGTGGCGGCAGTGTCGAACTCTACGTTCGTAGAGAGGCTGCCAAACGAAGCCCCAGTCAATGTCGGGTTTTTAACTAACACCACTTCGAAATAGTCTGATGCTGAAGTCGGCATAAATGAGTAGCCGTTCGGGATGACAACAGCGCCGAGGTTGGTGGACTTAAGGCGAATGGATGTCAATGGGTAAAAAGAAGTTCCAATGCCCGTGGTTTCTGTTGTCTCTCTAGCCCAAGTTAACTGAGAGCGTTGCTCGTAACCGCCCTCGCTTGCAACAGAAGAGCATATTTGCTTCATGCTCTTGGTTCCCGATATGGCGCCAGTGTTCGTTATCTCGTAACGAAGCGGCAGTATCGCTGTCTGCATATAGACCTCTGTCAGCGAGTTGGCATTGTGAAATGTGTGAGCCACAATGTATTCGCCATCGATGACGAACCCACAGCGAACCGAGCCAACGCCAAGCCACTCAAAATCCATGAATAGGATTTGCGTCTTGGTTTCATCCAGAGTGACGCCACTAGGGCCGGTTCCATCCAGCTTGTCCCCGTTCCAACTGGATTGATTAACAGTCCTTGCATCGCTTACAGAACCGCTCGTATAGGTTCTGACAACGAAAGAGAGGGCATCGTCATTCTGCTGGAAGAAGACGCCATTGTTCGTGTTGAAGTAGCCGACCCTTTGGCGCAAGTTGGCTTCACCAGCCGCCATCGTGAAGGTGGCTAGAATCAACAACGACTTGCCCGGCTGATACGGGAACACTCGCCTTGTCTGCCTAACAACCTCGTCCCCAGATGCCGATGTAACTTGCATCCTGACGGCTGACTCGTTAGAGAGGAACGTGACCGTTCCAGAACCCGATGTGGATTCTGAGAACTGCGGGTCTTTAGCGTATCGGTTCTGGCTGTCAAACAGCGTATAGGGAGTGGAAGTCCTTAGTCGGCCAAACGCATCTAGCGTCGTGCCGCCGTAGAAAACTTCTTGACTGCCTTTTGGGTAAACCGAAATCACAGGGCTTCTCCGCCGCTAGCCGATATCGTGCATCCGGTAGCTGACGCTTTCACTTGGATCGTATCCCCAGCATTGAGTATCTGCATCCCACACCACTGCAGCGTGCTGTAGGCAGGCAGCGAGGCGTTATAGAGGATGGCGTTGCTGGCACTGGCCGTCCCCGCCGAAGGCACTAGAGACACGTATACGCCAATAGGGGAGCCTGTCGTGTTGCAAATATCCATGTCCTTGACGTAGGTTCTCGTGGACGCAGGGGCCGTATACAGCGTCGTATACGATGTCGTAATGGCTGCCTGCCCGAGCTTGAGGCCTGTGATGTTCTGGAATGCCATTAGCAGCTACCCCAGCTGCCTAGCCAAGCCCCGACATTGTTAGTGGTTGTCTGGGATGGGTAGAGCGGCATGAACTGAAACCGCTTCATGGCAAGGCTGCCCACGCTGTCCCCTTGAGTTTTGGCACGGAGAGTCTCGGAGCGAAGCTCCTGGATTTCCAGCTCTAAGGTTCTGCGAGTTAACGCTTCATTGAACTTGTCGTAAGCAGGGGCTGCAATTGGCAGCGTCAGTGGAATTCTGCCAGCCATTAGCGTTGACCATCCGTGCGAAGATCAAACCGAAGGTCGCCTAATCGCCACCCGTATCCTAGGCCAGCACTCTCCACTCGAACCGCCGCCTGACGCATGCGGTTTCTGACAAATACCTGATCAGTGGAGGAACCCACTGTCGAAGTGGATTTAGTGTTCAAGCTCTGCAATGGGTAATCCTTGCCCTTAATGACAAGGCTAATCATATTCGAACTGGTGGAGCCTTGGAATTTAAAGTCTGGGATAACCCTAGACATGAACATAAATTTCTGACCCGGATCAAGCTCAAGACTGCCAGACTCGATATAGGCAGTTAATGGGCTGCCATCAGCGTCGTAACCTATTTCATGCTGATAGAGATACCCAGAGCCATTAACTTTGCCAGCGGCAATCGGGAAGTTCTTCAGTGCGGAGTCATAGTAGGCAGTTCTTTCCATCGTGCCGATGTACCAGATTTCTTCCTTGTAGTTGTAAGTGACGTAACGATTCACTTCCTGTGAGCTGCTGGACGGGTAGTACCAAGTCACTTCGGAGAACTTGGAGTTAGTGGCGGCAAATATCTTGTATGCCTGCCCCAAGTTGATATCAGAGAAGACGTAATTCAGGACAGTACAATCCAAGGTTTGAACCGCTCCGTTGTAAACGTAGAAGTTGCCTTCGTCCATAAAGAAGACAAGGCCGTTTGCATCCGCTACGCAATTCGGAGATATACAACCGTGATAGTCCGAAACCAACGAGAATGAATAAACAAATGGAGAACCCACATAACGCATGCTGTATACGCCAGCGTCAGTGAATATCAGAACTTCTTGCTTGGTCTTTTGTGCCGTCACAACGTAAGAGCCAGAGCCTAGCAACTGACCGCCAGCGTCATTAGTGGATGTTGGTGTCCAGTCGATCGCGCTATCTGACTCTGACCAGCGAACAAGTAGCGGGTCTATGTTGGTAGAGCCAATTGGATTGCACCCAAACGCAATCACTTGAGCAGCGTTTTCGCTCACCATGATTTGAGTGGCTGCTACTGGCGCATCGGATGAGCCACTAACGGCAGTAAGAGCGACGCCTCTGGAGCTAGTCCCGAGGCTTTGATCCCAATAATAAACGCCGCTTCCACGAACATTGAATATCAAGTCATTGCCATAGTTGTCTTGAGACCAGAGTCTCAATTGGCCTGACGGCGTAATGGCAGTGGAAGAACCCCAAGCGCCATAACCCCAAGGACCAATACCCCAGCCAGTGCTTGGGACGTAAACATCCAAGCCGACATTGATCTGGTAGACGGCCACAACAGAAGCACCGCCACCAGATACTGCCCCGCTAGCGCAAGGCGTGGCCACTATGATCTTGTAGCTGTTAGCGTTAATAATCTGGGTAATCTGATGCTCTTTGTTCAGATCGCCTGCCGGGATACCATCGAATCCAGACGCCCCGCTGTAAGTGACGAAATCACCCACCACGGCTCCGTGGTTAGTGTCTGCTACTGTGACCTCAGTAGACCCAGCTGCCCCGCTAGTAAACGGGTTGTTAGCCATTGGGTTAACTGTCTTACGAATCGGCGTGATGTCGTAATACGAGCTTCCCTCATTAACGTAAAACTTTAGGTTAGTCCCAAAGCTTAAATACGTTGTGAACGTATTAGTGGCCCAATCGAATATTGATCGGCAAGTTCCCAAGAATGTGGAGTCAATATACTTCTGCCAGCCGCCAATCTTTTCAGGCCTGCCTTGCCGAAAACGAACCTTATCGGAATCAAACCAGCCACCGTCAGCCGTATATTCGGTGCCTTCCTTGTTCACACCAGGCTGAAATTTCGGCTTCGTTAAGGCCATCTATCCTCCAACTAAACTGGTGCTAAGTGAGCGAAGATAGATACAGTGATCTTTCGTCGCGCCTTCTTTTAACTAATCCTGGTAGTACTCTGCCGCCAGCCTTTGTCCACTTTAGGAACTCTTCGGCAGCTTCCTCGAAATCCCCTCGATTGGTTTTCATCCGAAGGGAAGAACGCTGGAGATTGCCGAGACCCACGTTGAAGGCAAAACTGACGAGAGAATCGAAGATTCCCTGACGGCCAACAGCAGCAGGGCAAAGTCGAACCACGCCACGCTCAAACCGACCAAGGTCTTGAGCAAGGATAGAATCAACTTCGGCCACAGTGAGGACGCGATCCCAGCCTGCGGGTATCGGTAGATTACGTCGTTCCTCATACTTCACCGCCGCATGGGCTGGATCAATGACATGACCAACCCCCACCGTCCACAAGAGAGCAGGGCAGCGGTAAGGCTTAGTCCTTACCCCCTCGTGGTGTTTGATCATCTCGATAGCAGCAGGGCTGACTTTCACTTCTTTCCAAAAGCCTGAGTACCAAACCAGAAAGCAATAATGGACGAGAGGATTAGCATCTCGTCATCCGAAAACACTTCCGCCATCGCGGCAGCAAACGGCACACCCGTATTGTAGGCGTACCAGACGCCAGCAATATTGATGGCGACAAGCTCCAGCACGAAGATGTAGGTGACAACCGGACGCACCGAGGCGCGTAGGTTAATCATCCACTGTGACGCGCCTTTACCGATTTCCATATCGTGCTGGTACAGAGCTACTCGCTCTTCGGCTGCGGATTGAACCTGAACCTGCTCCAGCTTGATCTCTTCAACCCGGGCTTGAGCAATAAAGCCACGCTCTGCCAGGGCTAGTTCCCGCTCCTTCTGAGCGGCAACCAGGGCTAACTCGTGCTTCTTGTCCTGCCTGTCTTGGAATATCTGAAGGATTTTAGGAAGTCCACCAGCGAGGAAGGACAGGAAAGTGGAAATCATTGTCATCATAAGTTGGCCCTCATTTATCCCGCTTGTTAACGAGATCAAACAGAGTTTTGATTTTGTCTTCCAGCACTGCGACTCTTAAATCCAGTTTCGATAAGACAATGATCAGTGTGATTAAAGCAAGAATTACCGGCCAAGCTCTTGTGAAAATCTCAAAAAGCTCCACGCTGACCACCGTCTACAAAAAAAATAGAGACTGAAACTGCCGTCATTTGTTTCGCTCCTCTATTAGCTTTACACGCACTTGCAAGTCATGGATGTCTTCCATGATGTCGTCTTTTAATTCTTGGCGACGAGCGGCGCTCAAGGGGCTATCTGTGGGAACGCCATCCTCGGTAATGAGAATAGGAATTTTGGATTCAATGGCAATTAGACGATTGTTGAACGATGCAATCTCCGCCAATAGCCAGCCCACAGCTGCCAGCAGGACTGGAAACAGCATGTCCACAATCTTCTGCATGTTCATTTGTCTGCCTTCTCATCCAGCTTATCGAAGATCTTACTCAGCATATTTTTAATGTCGTCAATGTCTCGCTGATACGTTGTTTGAGTAACGTAGTTAAGCGGCATATTGCGAACGTCTTTATCCAAACGCTCAATGCTGCGGGTGATCTGGTTAAGAGACCACCCACCGAAGAACGCCGCCACACCCACTACAATATTGAAAAGCACTTGAAGTTCCATTTAAGTGTCCCGGCTTATATGGGCTGACCATCGACAGTGATGTCGAACTCATTGCTGACCACCGCAGAGGCAGTCACAGGCGTCGGCTCGGTGGGGTCAACAACAAGCGGCGGGTCAACCACTTCATCCCCTTCCTCGATCTCCTCCTCGATGACGGCGGTTAGCGGATACTCGCACTCCACCCACGCCATCTCGCTGTGGTTCCAGTTCCATTGGTAGCCGGGACGATCCTCGGGCTTGGGATCACGCACGACCCACTCGCCGTTCAGCCACGCGACTTCTTTGCCCTCTGGCGCTTCTGGCTTGGCAGGAACTTCATACCATCCCTTGTTGTTGTCTGTGACTTCAACCGGGTAATGGCCTTTGAAACTATAAAGAGTCATGTGTCACCTTACAGGGTCAGGAACGCCGTAGTCGGCGGGGTGAAGTTGCTGGTGTAACGGGCGATGCCTTTGGTGATGCGAACATCCTGCAAATACCCGGCATATGGATAATCTGCGTTCCAACCGGTTGTACTTGTTACGCCACCGACGGTTAGCGGGTAGGACGAAGTGGTATTTGAATTACTCGCACTAGTTGGAGTACAAGACAAAATTCCATTAACAAAAATTCTTACCGTGCCGTTATATCTAGTGATTGCAACGTGCGCCCACGTTCCAGCCGCAAGAACGTTTCCGGTTGTTACTTGGGTTGTTGCGCCATTAAAGAACGCAGAGATAGTCGCGTTAACCTGAAAAACACCGTACCCCACATTTCCCGCGTAATGTTGCATACCCAATATACAACTGTAACCTGATGCAGCAGGGGCAATCGTGTCCGGTCGCATCCAAAACTCAATAGTAAAATCACTTCCAGACAGCAGGTTTAGGTTGGTAGTAACACCGTACCCATTCAACTGATCCCCGCTACCATCGAAATACATCGACGACCCGCCGAACTTGCTCTGCGTCGTGCTGATCTGCGCGTTGCCCACCGTCTCAAGGTCGTTCTTGGACGTAGCGTCGTAGATGCCTGCGTTGGTGAAGTTGGTGAGCAGTTGTGTTCCAGACACCGCAGTTAGCGGAGCCGTTGGAATTGTGTAAGTCGTTCCAGAGTATTGAGCGGTTCCTTTTAACACGCGAATATCTGAAAGGTATCCATTCCACGGAGTTGCGGTTGGGTACTCTGCGCCAATGCGAATTCCGTTGTTTGCCGTTCCGGTAAACGTATTGTTGCTGCTTAACTGCGCTTGTCGCTTGCCGTTTGCGTACAGGGATATGTTATTGCTGCCTGTGCCGCTTCTCACCAAAGCAAAATGCGTCCATTGGCTAGGAACCATGGAGTCACTACTGATCATTGTTGACCCGGCCACAGATGCGCGGAGCGTTGCCGATGCTGTAGACACCCACATCTCTATGCCAGAACTTCCAGCCTCACCAAGTTGGAAAAACACAATGGTTGATCCGTAGTTTGATCCGTTAAACCAACCCTCAATCGTAAAGTCGCCGTCCAGCGAGTAAGCAGAACTGTTTGCGATTTGCAGGTAATCCCCGCTCCCATCAAAATACCCACTCCCGCCATACGTCGCTGCACTCCACGCTGCCGTGGGGTTGAACGGGCTGAAGGCTTGGACAGATACATCACCGTTGCGCGTGATGGCAAAGGCGTTGCTGCTGTTGTCTACAAAGCGGTTGCTCTGACAGGTCAGCAGGGAGGTGTTGGTGATAGCGGTGAGTGGCGTTGTGCTAGGCGTAAAGTTAGCCGTGTAGACGGCGGTGCCTTTGACAAGACGCGCATTAGAAATGTAGCCGGGGAAATATGAACCGGCTGCGGCTCGGCTTGTGTAAGCGCCAATCGTGACGCGCTGCGAGGTTAAGTTTGTGGAGTTACTAACGCTTCCAACTTCTAATCCGTTAATAAACAGTTTTAACGTAGACCCGCTGCGAGCCATCGCAACGTGCTGCCATTGATTTGTCGTCAGGTTGGACGAACTGCTTAAAACAACCGACGACGTTGCAATGTCTAAACGGCCAGTAGTTGTGTATTCAAGCGAGAACCCACCGCCAGATGGAGTGCTTTCGCGTTGATCAATAATGACGTTTGAACCAGAGCCGGGAAGTGACGTTGGGTAAACCCAGCATTCAACCGTAAAATCTCCGGTGCCGTATGCAAACGCAGCATTATCGGCGGGGTACAGAAAGTCCCCACTACCATCAAAAAAGTTCCCCCACCCCGTCTGCGAGAACGGCGAGAACGTACCCTGCGTCGTGTTGCCATTGCGGGTAATCGTGAAGTTGTTGGTAGACGAGTCTAGGAACGTATTGTTCTGCGCTCCGTTGGTGCCGTTACCGGGCAGCAGCAGAGTGGTGTAGTCAAAGTACGGATCGGCAGTCAGCGTGACCGTACCGCCAATGTTCGGGAACTCTGCCGTTGGAGGCGTAAAGTTGTAGGGGTAGCGGCCTACGCCCTTGGAGATACGCCAATCGTCAACGTATCCGTTCCAAGGCCAAGTCCCTCCCGGCTGCTGTCCAATGTTTAGAACCTTGGACGTAGAACCGATGGAATTCGTATTCGCAATCGTGGCAAACGCTGTGCCGTTGATGTATGCCTTGATAACACCAGCATTGCGCGACGCAGCAAAATGATACCAAGTGCCAGTTTTAATAAGGCTTGTTGCAAAAAAACTAGTATTTGCGGTTGTCAAAAAGCGCAGCGACCCATTGTTTTCAATCTGGATCAACCATTCATCTGACGTACCTGTAGTCCAAGTGCCGCCCAAAACGTAATATTGATTTGCAAATGAATTCAAATAGAACCAGCCCTCAATTGTAAAATCGCCGGTTCCGAAGTTCATGAACTGGTTGTAGGGAATTGTTAAATAATCCCCCGTCCCATCAAACGACATAGACCCCGTGCCGTACTTCTTGACCGAGGTGCTGATCTGGGCATTGCCGACCGTCTCGTAATCCGCAACGGCAGCGTTGTCAAAGATACCGGCGTTGATATTTGCAGACAGGAAAGCCGTATTGGTAACAGCAGTCAATGGAGCAGTCGGAACCGTAATGCTAGTTTGAGTCGGATCATAGATGGCAGACCCGTTTACGATTCGGCAATCAGTTATGTATCCGGTGAAATAGTCTTGAGCCTGCTTGCTTCCGATGGTCATTGTTTCCGTGCCGCTGTTAAGCGTCGGATTGCTAGTGTCAGTCCCAAACCTTGAACCATTTAAATATGCAGAAATTGTGCTGCCGTTACGCACAACTGCAAAATGGTTCCACGCATTTGGAATCCACGTTGCTGTTGAAAGAGTGACAAACCCGCCTGTCGTTTTTAATTGAGCATAAAAGGTTGAACTAATACGCCCAATTTGGAACATTGATTGGGTATCACTTACGGTTCCCCACTTGTTAAATACAAGTTGAGTGGCGTTGCTTGTGGTTGGATAAAACCAACCCTCAATGCAGAAGTTGTTCGTTCCGAGGTTAAACGCCGAGTTGTTGGCGATGCTAAGGTAATCCCCACTCCCATCAAAGTAGCCGCTGCCACCGACCGCGCTAGTGCTGTAGGCCGTGGTGGGGTTAAAGGGCGAGAAGGGCTGGACGGAGGGGGAGCCGCCAATCGTAAGCGTATGTGCGCTCGCACTTGCGTCAATAAAGCGGTTGCTTTGACAACTTAAGAGTTTAGTGTTTGTAATCGCTGTGAGCGGCGTGGTGCTTGGCGTGAAATTGCTGGTATAAACCGCTGTGCCTTTTACATATCGGAAGTTTGATAAATAACCACCGAAGTTTGACGGATGCGAACCAGCAAAAGAACTGCCAAATACAAATTGGTTTGCAGATTGATAAATAGATGCGCTACTAGTAGTTGTGTAAACAGCAATTCCGTTTACATAAGCGGTAAATGTGTTTCCATTTCGCACATAGGCAAAATGCGTCCAAGTATTTTTAATACTTGCAACGGTACATAAGACGCCACCGTTAATAACGTTCCAACTACTGCCATTTGAAGTCGCATACCAAGTGACGTTTGTTGCGTCATGGTAGTTCAACAACATTCCAAAAAAGCCAGAGCCTCCAGAGTCGGTTTGGCAAACAGTTGTGTCGCTTGCTCCACTTGTCGTAAACGCCCAAAACTCTATTGTAAAATCAGACGTTCCTAACTGAAAATCAGTACTAACGGGAGTGCGTAAGTACGATCCGGTGTTTGGCCCATTAAAAAAGTTCCCCCACCCCGTCTGACTAAACGGGCTGTACGAGCCTTGGGTGGTATTCCCGTTTCGCGTGATGGTGAAGTTGTTGGTGGACGAGTCCAAGAACGTATTGTTCTGGCCGCCATTGGTGCCATCGCCGTGCAGCAGCGAGGTGACCGAATAGAAGAAGGGATCGACGGGGGTGACCGTGGGTGCCCCGCCCAGTAGAAGCTGCTGACTACCGCTCATTAGCTGACATTCCCCGTGAGGACACAGAGTGACGGATTCACAAACAGGATCGTTGTAATACCGCGAGTCGCCAGTGTAACCGAAGCCTTGTCGGTGTCAGTACCCCCAATGTACGCGGTCGTAATAGTCAAGCTAATCGTCGCGTTGCTGGAGGTATCGTTATAAACCGACACCGCGTTACCGGCTGCGAAGATGTCATTCGGAACCGTGATGGCACCGCTGGCTCCAATGGTCACAAACTCGCCAATGTCTGTAATGGCCAGCGTGTAGTTCGAGGTCTTAGCGGCACCGGCTGATGGGATGTTGCGGACGTTGCCTACGCCATCCAGAATCGTCGTGATGGTAGCCGAAGCGCCAGTAAGTACCGTTATAGAGGCATTGCTGGTTGTCAGACTTGACGGGTTCGTGCCCAGCTCCACCACCGCGCTTGCGGAGGTCATGGTGAACATGCGACGGTCTGCCGTATTCACAGCAACTTCGACGCCGCCTGCCAAATTGGTCAGGTTAGCCGTTGTCGGAACCGCACTCGCGGTATCGCTTTTCTTTAAAAGAATCGTGGGCATTAGTAGGCGCCTCCGCTAATAGTTCCCGTTGAATTGGTCAGGTTCACGAGAACGCTGCTTCCAATCGAACCGCCAGTTATTGAAACACTATTTGCATCTTGGGTGGCAATTGTACCCAGCCCAAGTTCAGTTCGCGCACCCGACGCCGTTGAGGCGTTAGTCCCGCCATTGGCAATTGGTAAAATTCCATAAACCTGCGAAGCAAGATTAACGTTAGCCGGGGTTTGCTTAAATGCGCCTGTGGTGTCAAACGTGCCGTTTAATGTCCACGTATCCCCAACTGCCAGCGTCACCTTTGCAATCGTGCGAAGGGTTCCGTTGTTGTCATAGCTCAACGTGACCGTTACAGCAGCCGTGTCGCGATTTTCAATCGTAATTGACTTTATTGTTCGGCGCGTGCTTGCGCCAGGAGCAGCAACCACGGTAACTTGACTAGTGCCATTTAAGGCACCATCCGAAGCTCCTTCGGTAAAGGTAGTTCCATCGTTGTCTGCCCATGCCGCCGTAAAATCCGGATTAGTCGTCGCTGCTGCGCCCGACATTACGGCAACAATTGTCTTGGTCGTTGCGTTAAGAATTAACATTGACATCTAAGGGACTCCTAAGCCGCAATGAACCAAGCGTAAGCGTTACTACCCCCGCCACCACCGCCCGTAGCAGCAA